>Ga0265303_10000871_pt1 | contig 17892 bp, 19 predicted proteins | sample Helome_2_FD_192494 | JGI IMG/M metagenome (GOLD analysis project Ga0265303, IMG submission 192494) | Marine sediment microbial communities from subtidal zone of North Sea - Hel_20160317 (Illumina Assembly) | ecosystem: Environmental > Aquatic > Marine > Subtidal zone > Sediment ... | reverse complement strand
CCTGGCGAGGAAGGGCTGCTATCGTACGCGATGATTGTCGATCAAATTGCGCATCCCGCCAAACGCAAAATTTTGCACCATCTCGTTGCCAAAAAAATCATGGGGAAAGCCCAATTCTATGCGACTAACTTCATTCAGTTTCTGCAGGTGCTCGTCATCAAGCACAAAGTCCACGCAAGCCAGATTGTCTTTAAGCTGGGATAGCCGACGGGCACCGATTATCGGGATCACCACGCCCGGCTGCTGGTGCAGCCAGTTCAAAGCTACCTGGGCCGGTGTTTTCCCGATGGCTTCGGCAATTTCGACCACCGCAGCGGAAATGGCCCGTTTGCGCTCATTAATGTCAACCAGCGGCGCCATCATCGGATGTTCCAGGCGCTTTTCTTCATTGCCGGTTCCGCTGCCTTCGGCATACTTGCCGGTCAGCAACCCACCGGCCAGAGGCGACCAGGCGGTGACCGCCAAATCCATCTCACGGGCCATCGGCAGAAGCTCGCGATCGCTGGTTCGCTCAATCAAACTGTATTCAACTTGAAGACCGACAAATTGGTTCCAGCCACGCAATTCAGCCAGGGTGTTGGCCCGTGAGACGATCCAGGCCGGTGCATCGGAAATGCCGATGTACAATATCTTGCCCTGGCGGACCAGATCGTCAAATGCCCTCATTACCTCTTCAACAGGTGTCATAAAATCCCACACGTGCAGCCAATACAGATCGATATAATCGGTTCTCAGGCGTTTAAGGCTGGCTTCCACCGACTGCATCATATTCTTGCGCTGGTTGCCGGCTGCATTGGGATCGGTTACCGGTGCGCTGTTGGTATATTTGGTTGCCAGCACAATCCGGTCACGATTGGAAGCGATAAACTCGCCGAGATAATGCTCACTGGTCCCGTTGGTGTAAAGGTCGGCGGTGTCGATGAAATTGCCGCCAGCCTCCACAAAAGCATCATAAACTTTGCGGCTTTCGTCTTTGGCAGACCCCCAGCCCCAATCGTCTCCAAAGGTCATGGTCCCCAGACAAAGCTCGGAAACTCTCAGACCGCTTTTCCCCAAAAGCTTGTACCGCATTGCGAACCTCCTGTTTTTTCATTAACTATGAGCTATAATGACTTTTTTTGATCAGGCTAAATTTTGACAGATTCTTAAATTATAATATGAACGTTTTTGCAATCGGCAAGTATCTAATTTAGACGACGTCTCCGTCATTTACCCGCCTTTGTCCCGGACCTGACCTATGAAGGCCTGGCGATTGACAATGGAGAAATCGCTTCCATTGCTTAAGACCGCAGCATCAGAGGCCTGGTGCCGGAGGATGAAAAAGAACAGATATTTGAGGAATTAAGGGAATACTGTAAGCTGGATACGCTGGCGGAGGTTAAGCGAATTGAGGTTTTATATAATTTTGGCTAAATGATAAGGAAATGGTTTTTTTCAATGCGCGGCGTTCTCGGCTTTAATCACGCATAGCACATGGCGCACAGGGCATCAGTTGCTGAAAAATCACCCACTGCCTTGCCAGGTGGTCGTCACGTGCCATGATATGCTCCCAATTAAAATTCGGATTTCGGCATAAGAGGACCGAAACTTGAGAAAATTGGGGAATGGCGCAATTCAGCTTTACGCTCTTGAGGGCTTAGCACTCCTGATCCATTTTGAAGGTCTTCATCAGGATACTGGATCCGATCATATTGGTAGCATGTGCCAGGGCATCCATGATATCGCTGTCGGTCCAACCCAGATCATGCAGCCGATCCACATCTTCCTTTTTAACGGCGTCAGGTGTTTTGACCGCTTTCAGCACAAAGGCCACCACCGCCCGCTCCCTGTCATCCAGAGGTGCCTGGAGAGGATCTTTTTCCATCTTTGTGATATCCTCATCTGACAGCCCCTGCATCTTTAACAGATTCTTATTGAAACCGGTACAGAAAGCATAATCATATTGTTGGGCCACCAGATAGCGTATACTGGAAAGCAGCCCGAATCCCAGATTCGGATGGCGGGAATAATACTGAATCGATTGCCAGACCATATCTAGCATCCATGGGCTGGCGCTCGCCAGCTGCAACGGGGCGGGAATTACACCGGCATTTTTCAGCATCGTATCATAAATTTCCTTGGCTTGACCTTCTGCCTTGTCGGGTTCAACGATTTGAACTAGAGACATCGTTCTCTCCTTTGCTGTCATTAGAGTTGATTGGATAATATGCGCTGTTCAGGCCCTGTGACCTTTTCTGATCACATATCCATTCGATTTTAAAAAAGTAGAATATGGACGGAAACTGGGAAATCGGGGGAGTGAGTCTATAACCTCAGATATACCTGGGTTCTCTCCTATAAGTCTGACCTTAAGGAGTATCTCTAAATATAGCAACAATAAAATTTAGTGTAAAAAAATTAGGAACAAAGCTTGAATGGTGAATTAAGGTTAAAATCTTTTAAATATCATTCACTATTCAAGCTTTGATTCCGTTTACATTTTTGATATGACATGAAAAGATTCCGCCAATGTTAAGAAAATCCGAGGAATCTTTGGGTAAAACAGCCAAAAGGTGATTTCCCCATTTCAGATAGACTAACCTTCAGAGACCTTCTGGGTGGTTAATCGATTTTATATTGCATATTGATGAGAGTTAGGTGTATTTTGGATTTGTATTCTTTAGCGGTAACGTTGGAAGTGGGCTGGTGGGTTTGTCGCTAACACCAAATCGATTTGTAGAAATATGAAGATTAATAAATTCACAATTCTTTTTCTCCTGCTTATAATTGTATTGCCATATACATATGGGGGTTGCGTTGTTGTATTCAGCAGCGGTAACTCGGCAAGCAAGGAAAAAAATAGAGACGATGAATCCTCGGGTGGTTTTATTGGTATAACCTCACCGGCCGCTATTAACCCCGAAAATGCAGGGCGTTTAGCCGGTGGAGCCATTGCAGGAAGCCTGACGAGGATCGAATCCCAAAGTACAAAATTGATGCGAAGGGATGTCAATTACCAAATTGATGCATTTCGTGCTTTGCGATTTCCTTTAATTTTGGGAGATTCACTTCGTGAGATAGTAATATCCCCGTCACTAATTAATTTCAGTTCAACAAACCTCATAAATGACAATGGTCAATTGGAGGGTAGGTGCGGAGGAGTCATTTCGTATAATTTGTCATTGAATAGGAATTCAGAAAGATTCACTGGAAGCCTTTCATTTGAAGAATATTGTGATGGTGGACTTACAATCTCTGGAGAAGTCGATATTGGTGGAACTTTTGATAAAGGTTCTGGAGATTTTATTACCGCTAACTTCTCATTTTATGATCTCTCCGATGCTTTCTGCAGCTTAGATGGTGATATTTTAATAGACTACTCAGACACACCTATTTTAGTAAATTTTTCGGCATACTGCACAGATAAACATACCGGGCGAATCTATTGGATTAAAAACTACAGCATGAATATAACCGAATATGTCGGTCATATCGAAGTCGAGATCTTTGGCACATTTTACCATCCTGATTTAGGTTACGTATCTTTTAAAACGAGTCAACCTTTTATCCTTCATGACACAGATGATTGGCCTACATCAGGTCAACTTGTCATTGAGGGAGACAATGATACCATCGCTCAATTAACTGCCATTGATCAAGTGGGTTGTCGAATTGAGGCTTATACAAATGATGTTGGAATTTTTGATTGGGATTCAGGAATCATTGACTGGAAAGATTCACCATCTGCGAAATAAAAAAAGTTGGTTATTTAGTGATCGATTTCCATTTGACCTGAAGCGATTCTTAATTTTCAGAATTCGATCTGATTCATATCTGATTTCCTATTCTATCGTCTCCTACGACACATTCAAAACTTCTACAAGAGACTCGAGGTCAGAAAGTAGACCGGTTGTTAGCGTTGTAAAAATCAAGAATGACAATGTTGATTATGCGGTCCGCCATGCCATAGATTTGCTTGGCGGTATAAAAACGATCTCGAAGGATAAAGAGCGGAAAATGCTTAAACCTGATCTTGTCGGTCCAGAACCCCGCGACGTAACAAAACCAGGTGTTATCATGGCACTTGCCCAATTGAGGTTCATTTGCGAAGAGTTTGAGGTACAACAAATTAAGCATACCGACTTAATAAGGATCCAGCGGGAAAAAAGATATTAGGAATTATACCACCATCTGCATAATAAACTTCTGGATATCTGATTTGATTCGTGTTTTCAGTAATTACTAGATATTGATTTGTGATAAAGAAATAGTCGTCAACATACTTTTCGTCGTCCTTAAGTGGCGTTCTATAGTCCATAGGTCTTAGATCCGGAAAGTACGAAAAATCCACAGCGACCCATTCATCATCGGATTCTCGACGGTAGGCAACCCAGCCATGGCCGCCGGAAGCCGCTCCCGGCCCTGCATCAACAAACCCTCCATACATTCGTAGTCTTGTTGGATCAACACCTGCGTTTAGCCCGAGACTCATAATTAGAAATGCACCATCTTCGCAATCCCCTTTTTTTGTCTTTAAGAGCATCACCGGTGGCACCCATAGTTCCTCGTAGCCATATTGTTCTTCATCTGTCATATACTCTATATTATTAACAACCCATCGATGGATTTTTTCCATTTTTACATCATTAGAATCCTGAGAATGGACAATTTGCATGGCCAGATCTCTGATAATTTCATTGGGATATTGAAGCCATAGATTAACAAAGCCCGGATCTCTGATAACGGTGTCCTTTGGCCCGTAAGCCTGCTGATTCAGTGTGTTAATGGCAGTAAAGACATTCGTGGCAGGATCGGTATGGCCGGCAGGATTCCCCTTAATATCATCGTAGAGAGTCGACTCCCCCTTAATTGCATCGGAAAGCGTCGCCTTACCGTTAACTTGCTCGTAAAGCGAAGACTCCTCAGGTCTGAGCCTGTCAAAAAGGGGTTGGGTGTTACACGATCCACATGAGTCTAACTCTGCTGGCGATACTCTCATTATTACCTCCGTTTTTTAATCCGAAGGCAACTCGGCTATCCACAAGAGCTGTGGACCCGTGGCTTTCCGTCCCCATCTTACGATTAGGTTTGGCTTTGGCTTTAGGTTGGTGGATAGCAAAATTCATGCAAAAATATACAAAATAATTTATATTAATAATTTCAATATGTTAGATTTTATCAGCCAAGAGGCAACTAAATAGGTTGGGTATTTTACTTCATAAAATTAGGAAGAGTTATTAGCAATCGCTATATGGGGGCTATTTTAAGCCAAAACAGGAAGGTCTCAAGGATGATTTGTTTACCGCTAAATATAGTATGAAAGTTTGAATAACTTGATGACATGCAATCCTAACAAATTGCCGATACGATCTGAGCATCATATGTTTTTGAAGATTTCAAAAGTGTTGAACAATGCATCAGCCCGGTTTTAAGCCTGTCGCCGATCCGACCGCTTCAACGGCATTTTCAACGCTTACCGTATCCGTATTGATCACCAGGTCATAATTAACCGACTCGCCGATATCCGAATTAAAGTATTTCCGGATGAACGCCCGGCGATCCGATTCAGTTTTGATCATCCGTCTTTTGGCTTTTTTGGCGGAAACATCGTAGTCTCGACAAATATTCCCAATGCGCGTTTCGATCGGGGCGATGACACGTACCCTGAACCGGCTTTCCGGCGAAAGGATAAAATTGGCACCTCGACCGACAATGACCGCCCGGCCATGCTTGCCGATGGTTAGTATCACTTTCATCAGGTGCTTCAGGTATTGGTCGGGCCAAAGATGTTTGGAGTCCACCAACGAGGCGATCCAGTTGTCCAATACGGTCAATCCCTTTTCGTCCAGAGTTTCTAGAATGAAGGCTAGCCGGTATAAAATAGGTGGCGGAACCCGGATCAGGCTAGATTCAACAAATCAACTCAAAACCTTTGAACGACGCCGTTTGTATCAATCGCGGGCAAGACCCAATGGAGATTTAAGATTAGCGATGCTGCGCAGAAAGAAGGATTCGGGGTGAACGCACATATCAGCATTCAGGTTCAATCGATTTGCAAAAAAATTCGTACTCGCGGGGCAACCACTTTATGAAAGCGCCTTTACCAGTTCCCGGCAGTAATCCGGAATATCCGCTACCACGCGTCCCCACACTAAATTCCCTTCCCGGAAGGCAGGTTCGTCAACCCAAAGGGCGCCGGCGTTTTCCATGTCATCTTTGATGCCCGTGCTGCCAGTGGCGCGTTTTCCTTTACAAATAGCCGCGCTGGCAGCAACCCATCCCCCGTGACAGATAAATCCCAGGATTTTTCCCTGTTCATTCATTTTGTGGACTAACTGCAGAACATGCTGATCACGGCGGAGCTTGTCCGGGGCCCAACCACCGGGTACCAGCAGTGCATCCAATTGGTCTGCGGCGATATCCTGGGCCGCAGCCTGACTTTCGACCGTCAGCCCTCCGCTTTTGCTTGTAAATATCTCACCACCACCGCTTGCAATCACCTTGACTTCCGCACCTTCTTCCAGCATGCGCATATAGGGGACCCAGAATTCCAAATCCTCATAGCCGGGTCCGACAAGAATACCAACGGTTTTTCCTTGAAGTCGCACCTTTTCCTCCTTTGGCCATTTATTGGGTCAGGCCTGCTTCGATGCACGATGCGTCATTTGTTAGGTCAATCTTAAATAGTTGATTTAATTATCGCTGTGGCCAAAGTAAAGTACTTCAAAATCCTTTAAAAGCGCTCGAAGGTCGTTGACGTGGGAGACGTCAGTGGTCTGTTTGCTTTTCATGGCCGTCAACAGCATCTTGTGTAAAATGGTCAATTTCTCAGCATACTTTTTCTGGTTGGGCTTGAGTCGCTGGGTCATAAAATATTCAGAAACAATATCCTGGATTTTAGTTGCGTGAGATTCTTTATTGGAAACCCATCTGACAAGTTGATTGTAGTTTACGGGATTTGCCTTGCCGAGCTCGATGATTTGTTTCATCGATTTTTCAACGGTGGTTGCGTGTTCAGCGATTAGATTGGCGCGCAATTGGTCATCATATATGCCGCATGGAATCTGGCAATGGGCACCCAGGTCTGAAATAAAAATTACAAACGGCAGGATGACGGTTATTAAACTCAACAATATCTTTTTCATGATCCCCCCTATATTTTTCTTTTTTATTCAAATTTAATGGGTCTTTAAACTTAGGTACGTCCCTTAGCATCGAGATCCAACGGCCTATCTACCGACGGCAGTCTTCATGCTGTCGAAGTGCTCTTGCGCCGATTGGAAGATTACCAATTCGATAACCTGGTTGACGGTCACATCGCCGCCAAAGGCGGGCATGCTGCCTTTTCGATCGAGTTCATCATCGCTCAGTCCGGCAATGAATGTGACCAATTCGGCACCATTTTTCCGCAAGGCATCCAGGGTTTCGTCTTTAGTACAGTCCGAATGCGCCCGGGAATCCTTATCAGACATCGCATTGATCTGATCTAGGGTCAGCGGCGGAAGTTCTTCGCCCTCGACGATCATCCCTGCCAGCTCGAAAATCCCAAAATGCCCGGCGCCTATGTGACGCGCAGTAACGCCCGCAGTCCATTCTTCCCAGTCACATTCCGCGTTCCATTCTTCGCCGGATAACGTTTCCACATAGGCGATTACATCATCTTTGAATGATTCGATTCGTTTGGATAGGTCTTTGGCTCGCTGGCTCATTGGCTGTCTCCTTTTATTAATGGGTCCTGTATCGACAGGTGTTAGATAAATTTTTGACCGGGCTTCGGTGCATCAGACTCGACCGAGGAAGAGTCTGAAAGGAAGTTTAGTCCTGGTAGTTGGTCTTACCGATATAATGTTATAGATACAAAGTATAGCAGCAGCTTAGATATGCAAGGGGGCTTTTGGTATCACGAATAAATACTGCCCTCTGACACCAAGAGAATGAAATCCGAATGAATGAATATACCACTGATATCCATAGTGACCAATGACCCATCCCACTCCACCTGCAATACTTATGTGCTTTTTTGTTGATTCTTCAATCCATTTTATGGGTATGATTTGCTGACCATCCCCAAAACCACCTTTCAAATATAGACAGCAGGCGCTTTGAGTCTTAGATTAACAAGGTAAGGTTAATCGATATTATGCCTGGAAGATCCGAATATTCTGGGGCTTCGGCTCAAACTGCATACTCACAAATTTTTTACGGGGGGTGGTAAAAATGCTAAAAACATGGTCCCATACAAACTATGGGATCAAAGAAGGTCTGAGGCCCGGAGCTCCCAGTTTCGCTAATTTTTTGTCGTTTCCGAAAGTGGTGAGAAAAAATGCAATTATTGTGTTTGGATATTAGTTGCATGTCAAACTAGAAAAGAGCTCAGTGCCAAATTTTGACGGGCTGTTGCCCAAATTAAATTTGGCTTACAAATTTGATCATAGGAGACGAATATGGGAAAAATAACTCCTTTCAACCAGCAAAATCCGGAGCAGTGGAGACAGCAAAACGAGGAAGTTCTTCGAAAAAATCATGATGATGCATTAAAGGGAATAATTAATGGTGTATTAAATTTACACGAACTTGAGCAAACTGGCAGGTGGAAGCACTCAGGCCGACGGCTTGATTACTCAAATTCAACGTTTGAAGTGTATCTTCACCATCACACTACGTGGTCCCTTAAAGATTTTAGATTGCTTGAAGAGGTTGTATTTGAATACTTTGATGAGTTAGAAAGAGATGGTTTGGAGAGTGTGTTAAAGAGGCTAAAAAGGCTGAAAAAGGAAACAAATCCCTTACTGGAACGAAGATTGAAACACAGAAAGTAGTGGACATCCTATATGGTAAAGATCCCCTAAATATCCTACCGTAATTAGCAACTCCAAACGATCACTCAAAATTCGAAGGCGCTCTTTTATTGAAGATTCAACGGCTTGGCTGATACCGCTTACCTGCCTGCCCTCCGCAGCCTGGAAGGCAAAGGAGAGACACCTGAAACCTGCAGTTTATTTTCAACAGATTGTGAGTTAACCGGCCTTAAGATTTCAGACGGAATAAGTCCATATTGCGATTCCTATTCTTTTTTATCCCCAAAATTTCTAAATTGGCAATAAGAGCTAAATATTTTGGCAGTTTGGCCGATACTATCCTATAATGCCGAACAATCTACATTTTTAGGTTGATGATTCGATTGGGCTAACTTTATTTTGCTGCAAAAAGGTGAATCTTATGAAGCTTAAATCCGTTTTTCTCATTATTCTTTTCAGCCTGTTGGCACTGGCCGTGGTTATCAGCGTACCTTCTGCGGTAACGGCCGTAATGAATCCACTAAAATTCAAATCAAAAGCCACGAACGTAGTGAGCAAACCAGACCACTATGGAAACAAATCCGGAACATCTGCAAGACCGGTAGATTCGACTCGGAGCAATAACCCCGCAAAAACGTCTTCTGCAGATCCATCAGAGACGACAAAAAAAGCGGCTGTCTGGCAAAAGGAGGCCGACTACTGGTTTGACAAAGGTGCGCTATGCGCCACGTACGGCAACGACCAAGCCGCTATCAAGTACTTTCAAAAAGTCATCTCCCTCGATCCGCAAAGAAGCGGGGCCTACTTTGAACAGGGCATATCCTACGGTGAGCTGGAAGAGTACACCAACGCCCTGGATTTAATCAACAAAGCCCTTGAGCTAGAATCCCAAAACGGCATGTATTACTATGGCCGCGGCAGGGTTTATCTACTGGCCGGTAAAATAAAAAAGGCCATGGAGGACTTTAAGAAGGCCGCTGAACTGGATGATGAGGATGCCCAAATGTATCTGGAATCCCAGGCCTCGAATGAATAGCGGCTATTTCTGATTTCGGCATAAACGAGAAGTGATCTAAATGTGTGGCAGATTTGTTGGATTTCGCAGCTTAGATGAACTAAAAGGCTTTTTTCCAATTGATAAGGCAGCATGCGAAACAATATCCAATTATAATGTTGCACCCTCACAAGAAATACTTGCCATCGCTAAATACGAAGGAGAAAATTGGCTTGTTAAATTTCATTGGGGGCTGGTTCCTTTTTGGGCAAAAGATATCTCAATTGGAAATAGAATGATAAACGCCCGTTCTGAATCAATTACTGAAAAACCTAGTTTCCGTAATGCTTTCAAGAAACGAAGATGCTTGATAATTGCGGACGGATTTTATGAATGGAAAGGTGAAAAGGGTCGCAAGCAGCCCATGTTCATTACATCGCCGGACCACAAACCATTCGCATTTGCTGGACTGTGGGAAACGTGGAAAAAAGATGATCAAGATTCAATCTACAAATCCTGCACCATCATAACCACCCAGGCCAGTGAATCAATCCGCGACATTCATCACCGCATGCCGATCATCATAAAACCACCAGCATACGAACCGTGGCTTGATCCGGGTAATCAAGATCTAGTTGAGCTTGATAGGATACTGAAAAATGAGATTGTCACGGAACTGGTGAGCTATCCTGTATCGAAGCAAGTTAACTCGACCCGCAATAATGATCCTTCTTGTATTGAACCGATTGAATTATAACAAAGCATGGTGTTAGTTGATCCGAATAGGAGAAATATCATGAGAGAAGTTCGGGTCGAAGCTTGAATTGTGAATTAATGCTAAAATCTTATAAATATTATTCACTATTCAAGCTTTGACCTTTATTCTTGTGATTTCAAATTCATCCGGTCCGGGCAGCTCGTGATAATGGTATCGGTTTTCAAGACCCAGGATGATGTCATTTTTCTCTGCGGTCGGTATAAGATCTTAAAGACTGCGCAAGACATTGTCCAGGCAAAACGATTTTTCCTTTTCACGTTCCCCCAGCTTTTTGTGAATGAAATTCTGCACCTGAGGGGAATTGATTTGCCCTTTCCTGAAAAAAGTGTACAACCGTTTGCACTCAGCATTCATTTCAATCCGGCCGCAATTCAAAACAGCTTCCTTCGCCCTGACTGAACATGCCTGTTCGATTGACCGTTTTGTCCATTGAACCACTTTACAGCGCTCTTCCACAGCTGAATGAGAGAGCAGAAAAACATCGCCGCTGCCCTTACCATTTGGTGCTGATGCGGGAATTGGAAAAAAATTGGGTCAGGGCTTGATTAATTACTTAGGGCTTAACCCACTCATCAGTAGTCGGAGGGTATCAATCATGCGAAAGAGAAATGACCTATCTTTTCTTTTGTGGGAAATATATAGACGACCTGCGTCTAGAACATCGGTAACCTTGCATAATTTTTAATAAAGAGCGCTTGCGGCAAATTGACAACGCCGAATTCCTCTGCTATCACCTTTTTGGTTGCTATCGCAAAATGGATCAACATGCTGAAAAAAAGCAAGTTCTTATCATTGAATTGATTTTTACAATCTATCTAAATGAGGTAACCAATGAATAATTCAATACAAAGAATCCTATTTCTGCTGGTGGCGCTATTTAGCATGATCGCAGCGACACCGGCAAAAGGTGAAACCGAGAATGTCGATAAGTCTTTTTCGGTTAAGTCAGGCGGCATCTTGACCATCGCAAGTGATCAAGGGTCAATTAAAGTCGAAAGCTGGAACAAACAAACGGTAGAAGTTCTAGTTGAAAAAAAAGCGGGAAAACAAAAACAGTTGGCTGGTTTCAAGGTTAATTTTGATCAAAAAGGCAACGACATATTTGTTGAAGGTGATGGCGACCGGTACAACAAGGTTTCGGTTAAATTTTTCATCAAAGTCCCCCAAGAATTTAACCTTGATTTGAAAACCGGTGGTGGCTCTATCGGGGTTGCCGATATCAGTGGTGAAGTCAAAGTAAATACCAGCGGCGGAAGTATTAGTGTTGGCAATGTTACTCAGGGTAATGTCGATGCCCATACATCCGGTGGTAGTATTAAAGTGGGCGATGTTGATGGAAATCTCAAAGTAGATACTTCTGGCGGAAGCATTCGATTAGGTAAAATTAATGGCAAATCTTCAATCGCCACCTCAGGCGGCAGCATTACTTTAGAGCAAGGCGGAAGCGACGTTAAGGCTGAAACTTCTGGTGGCGGCATCAAAATTGGGCCGGTTAAAGGTAAAGTCGACGTGGACACATCCGGTGGCAGTATTCGAATTGGTATGGCAGATGACGATGTTATCGCAAGCACTTCCGGCGGCGCCATTGAAGTTGAAGGTAGTAAAGGCAGCGTTCGCATAGACTCTTCGGGTGGAAATCTGTTTGTTGGCAGCAGTGGCGGCCCTGTTAAGGCAAAAACCTCCGGTGGCAACATCAAAATTTTACAAGCAAAAGGCTTTATTGAAGCGGATACTTCCGGCGGTAAAATAGAAGCCGAGATCATTATTGATGATGAAAATGTAAACACCCATGTAAACTTGGATTCTTCAGGCGGATCGTTAACGTTGCATATACCTAAGAGACTAGCGGCAAGCGTATCTGCAACGCTGAAAATTACTCGCAGCGTCAAGCGTGACTATCGGATCTATTCGGATTTTCCATTAACCATTAAAGGAGAGAACAGTCGTAAAATCACAGCTAAAGGGGATATCAATAATGGTGGTGATAGGATCACTTTAAGCACCACAAATGGTGATATCCATATTAAAATGTTGGAAGAATGATTTGTTTTACTATTGTGACCCATTTTGAGAGAAGGAGAAACCTGAATATGAGTAATCCGATCAGGATTTGTTTTGTCGCTCTGATTATCTTTATATCGCTAATTCTTTTTACGAGCTCCTACTCCGCCAACAAGAGCATCCATCTGGAAGCTATAAAGCTTCCACCAGGATTCCAGATCGCCGTATTTGCCGATAACATTCCAAATGCACGCTCCATGGTGCTGAGTCCCAATGGTGTCTTATTTGTTGGAAGCCGCAAAGAAGATAAGGTGTACGCTGTCATTGATTCAAACGGCGACAACCGTGCCGATGATATACGGGTTATAGCCGACAACCTTAACAGGCCCAACGGGGTTGCATTTCGTGATGGTGCTCTGTATGTGGCGGAGGTGAACCGGATACTGCGTTTTGACGGAATTGAAGACCGCATCAAATCACCGCCAACGCCGGTGGTGGTGAACCGAAGTTTTCCCGATGATTCACATCACGGCTGGAAATACATTGCATTCGGTCCGGATGACCGGCTTTACATACCCGTGGGGGCACCCTGCAATGTATGCGAAGAAGACGATTCACGCTTCGCAACGATTATGCGCATGCGACCTGACGGCCGGGATCTGGAAATATTCGTCCGCGGTGTGCGCAATTCGGTTGGATTTGACTGGCATCCGCAGACAAAAGAGCTCTGGTTCACCAACAACGGTCGCGACTGGATGGGGGATGATCTCCCACCCGACACCTTGCACAGAGCGTTTAAAAAAGGTTTGCACTTTGGCTTTCCGTATTGCCATGGGGGAAATATTCCGGATCCCGAATACGGAGAAAAGCGTTCTTGTGATGAATTCGCACCGCCGGCACTTAAATTAGGACCGCATGTGGCTTGCCTGGGGATGAAATTTTATACCGGCAGTATGTTCCCGCTCCAGTATAAACACAATATATTTATCGCTGAACACGGTTCCTGGAACCGCAGCAAGCCGATCGGATACCGGATTACCCGGGTGATCCTGAACGGCAACCGGCCGATTCGCTACGAAACGTTTGCCGAAGGGTGGCTGCAGGGTGAAAAAGCGTGGGGACGTCCAGTCGATGTGCTGGTGATGCCGGATGGCGCACTGCTGGTATCGGACGATCGGGCCGGTGCTATCTATCGCGTTAGTTATAAATTATAATACAAGGTGATCACAGAGATGCTTTGCTATTGGAATTGAAAAATCGGGGATATACCGCAAAACTTGCCGAGGTTAAGCTTCATCGCGTTAAAGCACTAATCAAATTTTGACATTTATCTCCTTTTCCCCTTCCGACCCCTATTATTATTGACCTATAGCTACATTTATTGATCACTTTGAAGTAGAAACCATCAGAAGAATTAAACGTTGACGAATGTAATTATGTTTGTCCCATAATATTCCCGGAATAATTTTTTTCAGGAGAAAGATAATGAACCCAACAGATCTGTCGCGGAGACAATTTCTTGAACGCATGGGGATCTTGGGCGGCTTTGGAGCGGCATACTATGGTATGGGCAAATTCGGATTATTGCCGCTGGCGCGGGCCTATGCCGGACCGCCGCAGCTCGATCAGCGCATCGGCAAGGGACAGCATGTCGTTATACTTGGCGCCGGTATCGCCGGGCTCTGTGCGGCTTATCTGCTGCGGGATACCCAATTCAAAGTGACGATTGTCGAACCAAACCCTTATGTGGGCGGCCGATGCATTTCGCTGCGAAGCGGCGATATTGTGGCGGAACAAAATAGCGATCACCGGGGCAACCCATTTCTGCCGGTCGTTTGTGAATTTGACAAGGGGCCCGATTTTTACTTAAATGTCGGCGCCGGCCGAATACCTCAAAGCCACACAGCCGTCCTACGCTACTGCCAGCAACTGAAGGTGAAATTGCAGCCGTTCATCTTTGCCTGCCGATCCAATCTGCTTCAAAACGATCACTTTAACCAGGGCAAACCGGTTCCACTGCGATGGGTCAAACACGATCTGCGCGGACACATCGCCGAGCTTCTGATGCGCATCACCCGGAATGATCAAATCAATCAATTCGTCACGCCCGACAACCGTGCAGCCTTCCTTCGATTGGTCAAGCATTTCGGCAGCCTCACGGAATCGGATCAATCCCTAAAGTATATCGGCACCCGTCGAGGCGGCTGGGCGCAAAAACCGGGCGCCGGGCTGACCCGCGGAATTTTACGTGAGCCGCTTGATATGGATGAATTACTGGCAACCGTCGTATCGGGCGCATATCAAAACGACTAGCTGCCAAAATTCAACCGACCGACAATATTATAGGGCGCATCCTTGTTAAGCTTAAGGAGCACCCCTTCACCGGACGAGACACCCTCATCGGCAATGGCGGAGATCGTAACCAGGTGTGTCACCAGAATAACCAAAACCCCGTCAGAAGGTTGTTCCGCGATGAATTTTCTAAGCGCTTTCAGATTGGGTTCGCGATCTTGGGTCAGCTCATAGAACGAATTTAATGCCGGCAGTTCCGCCACAGATCCAATCGCGAGCAGTTCGGCTGTTTCAAGGCAACGGCACCACTGGCTTGAATAGACCCTTGCCGTAGTTATGCCTTTTGAGCGCAGCAATTTGCCGATGGCTCTTGCCTGCTCCCGGCCGCGGTCGTCAAGGTTTCGCTGGGTGGAACAAACTCCGATTCGAAAGTCGGCTGGATCACCGTTGCCGGGTGCGAGCGCGTGACGTATCATCAGAATGTGACCGCCGGCTTTCATTCTTTCAATCATTTCAGCCTGATCTGAATCGAGGCCTGCCATTGCGAGCGTAACAAGCCCTGACAAACAAACCAATAAACAACCCCAAAAACGCATGATAACCTCCTCATCAAACTTTTTTTTTGAGAGAGACTGAGGCGATTGGGTGCCGGCCTCGAAATCCTCTACTTTCTACGATGATACGGGATAACTTTAATTTTTTTGTTTAATATAAGACTGAAATGGCTTCGGTTCAATCCCAGTGCCGTCAAAAAAAAACTTTAAATTTCTCGTTTTATCCTTACCTTTTCAGTATTCTTTGCTTGTTAATGTCAGCTGACAGGAGGACTTATTTAAATGGATACATGTACGTTCATAGATTTTATGCAGGCGCTCAAACCCTGGCTCAATCGCGACTATATCCAACAGGCGCGCTTCGATGATAAAGGAAATTTTTCATTGATGCTGGTGGATGGCGGGCAAAAGGTATACCATGTTGACGACTGTACGACGATACAGATAGAAGAAGCGGTTGCGATGTTGAAAAAAAATGGTGTTGCGGTTTTAAAGTAATTCGAGGAATAAAAAGGTCAAAGCCCTTATTAGGTCTTATACTATAAGAACTTTACTAATTTTGCTTAGTAGGCTTGTGCTATCGGCTTAGTTTTTTCCATGAACTTTAATTCGCGCGAAACATCTCTGTACTCCAAATCCAGTGATTTCAGTTCAGAACGAATTTCGGTCCTTTGCTCGTCACTCAGGTTATTAGAATACAGTTTGTCTTCTTTTTTGCTTATTTTTCGTTCTATTTTTTTCAGGCGTTTTTGGAGGGAGGCAATTTTTGACTCATATTCAAAAAGCTCTTTTCCTTTCTGGTAGCCGGTTCGAAAACCCGGTTCAAGCTCGGGCGGACAAACATAGCGGTAGGCTCGACCCCGACGTCCCAACTCAAAGCCGTTCTCCACAGAGCAGTATGATCGCATGCCAATTTGGTAGCCGGTCCTAAAGTCCTTTTCAAGTTGGATGGGACAAACAGAATTGTATTGCCCTCCTTTTCTTCCCAGCTCAAAGCCTTTTTGTTCGGTGCAGTAATACTTCAATCCTTCGTCATGCCCCTGGTAGTAAACCGGGCGGTCCGCATTAACGCCATGCTCCAGGCAGGCTTTGGCGCGGTTTTGAAATACAGTTCGTGGTGTTCCCTGCATTCCATCCAGGCGACCGATTTCAAACCAGTCTGTCACCAGACAATCCTCTTTAGATACCGTTGCGCAGCCAGCTAAAAAAAGTGATATGGCCACAGCTGAGACAATACCATGAAATTTTTTCATGACGATTTCCTTCTGCTAAAGTTATTTGGTAACCCAGGCCACAACCGTCAACATCAGGCCCGAAAATATTCAATTCGATCGATTATATTTATCAGCGTCCAAAACTACTCTAAATTGATGCCATTATGCCAGCATGTATCCTTTTTTAGCCATATGATAGGTGAGCAAACCGTCCATTAAATTATAAAATAAAAAGATAGTGACAGCGATAGCAAGATTCTCACCGACACCGGAGAGCAATACCGATATTACGATCAGCCATACGAGTGCAGAGCCCAGCAGCTCAAAAGCCCCAAGAAGTCGATGTCCCAAGTACATGTCTCCCCAACCCGGTAGAATCAGAGATTTGAGAAAGGCGGTTTTAGGCTTTTTAAATTCGATACTGCATTGGGGACATTGCGTCAACTTGTCCTCTAGCGGATTAAAGCAAGCAGGGCAGAGTTTTTCAGGAGAAGGTTGCGCCGTCGGATTCCCTTTAATACCAGTTGCCGCATTTTCAACCAAACCTTTCATATCGTTTAGCAAAAATCTTTTTACTGCAGTGTATACTCGACGTTTGCCCTGGTGGCGATTGATGATAAAATGACCAAATAGAAGTCCCTTTTTTATCGATTTTATATCTTCATAGGGTATCTGAAATACATAGTTGGTTACCCGGGTCACCCTTGAGTTGATGTTAACGAAGATCAATCGCTTGTTCGTGCACAGAATGGCATATTGATTGTAGAGCATGGTCAGGTAGCCGTTTCCAAGTAGGATTTCAGCCGGATAATAAGTGGCCCCTTTACCGATTCGGAGTACCTGCTCGCCGCCATTTAGGATTTTGTTTGCTTTTTCGTAGACTGATTTAAGAATCCTTACTTTAAATTTATTTCTGCCCGTCTTATACTTCCCTTTTTTCGTGGGAGTGAGGATGGCTGCCAGGTCGAATTTATCAAGTTCTAAATTCCGCAAATCCGAATAGGCGTCGAATATTTCTTGCATTGTCTTTGGTGAAGCGCCTGCCGGTTGCTCGACAAATTGTGCCAGCCGCGCCTGGTGTTCAGGGGTTGGCTTTTTGGCGGCCTGAAAACTGCTATCCGGCGTGACATGCCCAGTAGCCCCAAGGGTAGTTTTACCATTGCATCTTTTGCAAATTGCAGTTGATGCCAGCTTGGAATTTCGATTTTGTTTAACATAGGTGAGTGTAGAATTGCACTGCGGGCAAACGGTTTGCATATGGCTATTCTCCCGATTATTGAAT
>Ga0265303_10000870_pt1 | contig 17894 bp, 15 predicted proteins | sample Helome_2_FD_192494 | JGI IMG/M metagenome (GOLD analysis project Ga0265303, IMG submission 192494) | Marine sediment microbial communities from subtidal zone of North Sea - Hel_20160317 (Illumina Assembly) | ecosystem: Environmental > Aquatic > Marine > Subtidal zone > Sediment ... | reverse complement strand
GGTTTCGGATTGCTGGAATTTTTCCTGATTAGCGTGGCAACTTCGTTGATCTCGGTGGTGGGTGATTTATTTGAGAGTGTGCTGAAACGAGAAGCCGGCGTAAAGGACAGTGGCAAATTGTTGCCCGGCCATGGCGGTGTGCTGGATCGCATCGACAGCGTCATTGCCGCGTCACCCGTATTCGTTGTTGGAACCTTCCTGGCAGGCTCAGTGTGAAGCAGATTACGATTCTGGGTGCGACCGGATCGATCGGGCAATCCACGCTCGACATCGTCGCCCGCCATGCTGATCAATTCTGTCTTTACGCGCTAACTGCAAATAGTAACCATCAAAAAATGGCGCAACTGTGCCGTCAGTTTGAGCCGCGCTTCGCGGTGATGCGTGACCCTGATAGCGCCGAACTGTTGCGCGTGGCGACCGCGGATTTGACAACAGAAATTCTGGCCGGTGAAGCAGCGCTGGCGGAGGTTGCCGCAGTTGATGAAGTCGACGTTGTCGTTGCTGCCATTGTCGGTGCGGTGGGCCTAATGCCGACACTGTCTGCGGTTCGCGCAGGCAAGCGCGTACTGCTTGCCAACAAGGAAGCCCTGGTCATGGCCGGAGCCCTGTTCATGGATGAGGTGAAGCTGCATGGTGCCGAGCTACTGCCGGTTGACAGCGAGCACAATGCGATATTTCAATGCCTGCCGTCAGGATCGATTGGCCAGGGCCTGGACAACGCAGGTGTGCGCAAGATAATCCTGACCGGTTCGGGCGGGCCGTTTCGGGATATCAACCTTGAATCGCTCGAAGCTGTCACCCCGGAGCAGGCTTGCGCCCATCCGAACTGGGATATGGGGCCGAAAATTTCGGTGGATTCAGCTACCATGATGAACAAGGGACTGGAATTGATCGAGGCCTGCTGGATGTTTGCTGTGGATCACGTCGACGTGGAAATTCTGCTACATCGACAAAGCATAGTACACTCCATGGTTGCCTATAACGATGGTTCGGTTATTGCGCAAATGGGGAATCCTGATATGCGTATACCCATAGCCAATGCCCTTGCCTGGCCTGACCGCATAGAGAGTGGTGTCGAACCATTGAATTTGTTGCAGGTCAGTCAATTAGACTTCACACTCGCTGACGAGAATCGGTACCCCTGCCTTGCGTTGGCGCGAGAGGCCTGGAACCAGGGTGGTACCAGCACCGTGGTATTGAATGCCGCAAACGAGATTGCAGTTGAACATTTTCTTACCAGGCAGATAAAATTTACCGAGATTCCGAGATTGATCACAAGAGTCATGGAGCAAACGATAAGCTCCTCCGCTGACCATCTCGAAGAAATTTTGGCAGCAGATTTGAATGCGCGTGAATTGGCACGCAGACTTATTTAAATGTGGGACTGAGCAACATGGACTTCCTGAGCATTATTTACAGTATCCTGGCTTTCATCGTGGCAATCGGCGTGCTGGTTACCGTGCACGAATTCGGTCATTTCTGGGTAGCTCGCAAGCTGGGAGTCAAGGTATTGCGATTTTCAGTTGGTTTTGGCAAACCCTTGTGGCTGAAAAAAGCCGGAGCAGATGAAACCGAATACGTAATTGCCACGATTCCTTTCGGGGGTTACGTCAAGATGCTGGATGAGCGAGAAGGCGAGGTTGATGTGCAGGAGCTTGACCGGGCCTTCAATCGAAAGTCATTATGGCGTCGGTTTGCGATCGTGGCGGCGGGGCCTGCATTTAATTTCCTGTTCGCCATTGTCGCCTACTACCTGATTTTTCTTGCCGGCGTCAGCGGTGTCAAGCCGGTTGTTGGAGAGATCAACAATCCCAGCCCTGCCTATACAGCCGGGATTCAGCAAGGTGATCTTATACTCTCGGTCAACGGACTCGAAACCCGGACCTGGGAACGAGCCCGATTTGCAATGCTGGAGGAATCGGTGAGCGCAGGGCAGTTAATCTTGCAGGTACAGGGAGGGGATTTACAGATTCGCGATAAGGTGATTGATATCAGTGAGTTGGGGCTGCTACAGGAAGAGCAAATCGACCTGATGAGAGACCTGGGCCTGTCCGCCTGGAAACCCAGGGTGCCACCTGTAATCGCAGAGGTTCTGCCCGATGGCGCTGCTCAGCAAGCCGGGTTGTTAGCCGAGGACAAGATCGTTGCACTCAATAATATCAAGATTGAAAGCGCCCATCAGTGGGTCGATCTTATTCGTGCCAATGCTGGGACGGAAATGGGGCTTGGAGTATTACGCAACGGCAAGGAAGTTGAATTGAGAATAACGCCCCGCAGTCGAACCGAGGCTGGAGAGACTTATGGCTACATCGGGGTTCGCAATCGAATCGAGATCCCCGAATCGATCCGTCTCGAAATGATGGTGACCGAGCGCTATGGACCCCTGGAGGGTTTATCCGAAGCGCTCGACAAAACCTGGCGTATGACCTGGCTTACACTGCGGGTGCTGGGTAAGCTCGTGACGGGAGAAGCAAGCATCAAAAATCTCAGCGGTCCGATCACCATAGCCCATTATGCCGGGATCTCGGCGCGCATTGGATTAGAGCCCTTTCTGGGATTCCTCGCGATTATCAGTATTAGTCTGGGGGTGTTAAACCTGCTGCCGGTGCCGATGCTGGACGGCGGTCATCTGTTTTACTATCTGGTGGAGGCGGTAAAGGGCAGTCCGGTATCAGAAGCAACCGAGATTATTGGGCAAAAGATTGGTATCTTGCTGCTTTTTTGCCTGATGACCATCGCAATATATAACGATTTCTTGCGCCTGGTAGATTAACTTTGAGAACTTTCTTCTGGGTCAGTGCGATCGCGCTGTGGTCAGTATCCTGCTGGGCGCATGCCGAAAGCTTTGTTGTCGAAAGCATTGAAGTTGTCGGTAACAAGAAGATAACGGTCGGCACGGTATTTAGCTACCTGCCAGTCAATGTGGGTGAGACCCTCGATACGGAGCGTACGCCCGAACTCATCCGTGAACTTTACTCTACCGGCTTCTTTGACGATATTGAATTGATAAGACGCGATAATGTTTTAATCATCAAGGTTGCGGAGCGGCCGTCGATTGCCGAGGTCAATTTTGAAGGGAATGACGATATTGAAGATGAAGCCCTGGAACAGGCGCTGGACCAGGTGGGAATGACCAAAGGCAGGATTTTTAACGAGAACCAGCTCGAAAAACTTGAGTTGGAGCTGCAGCAGATTTATTACTCGTTGGGTAAGTATGCCGCCCGAATCGATGCCAGCTGGCGTACTCTGGATGAGGATCGTATCGCGATAGATATCGATATATCCGAGGGTCTTTCGGCGACCATAAAGTCGATTAATATCACCGGTAATCAAACCTACGACGAAGACGAGTTACTCGGATTATTCGAACTCGAACCATCCAGTGAGGGTATGTTCGCGTCTGACGAATACTCCAGCACCAAGCTATCTGCAGATCTGGAGATACTCAAATCATTCTATCTTGATCGCGGGTTTATCCAGTTTGAGGTTATCTCCCAACAGGTCACTATTAGTCCAGATCGCAAGGATATCAGTATTTCTATCAGTGTTCGCGAGGGCGAGCAGTATGTAATCAGTAAAACGGAGGTCGGTGGGGAGTTGGTCATCGATGCCGTCGAGTTGCTGGCACTCATAAATCTGCGCGAGGGTGAGATTTTTTCACGCAAGAAAGTCAACAAGATTGTCGAGACCATAAAAAAGCGTCTTGGTGAAGACGGTTATGCTTTCGCACAAATCAGGATTCAGAACGACATCGACGAACAGAATAAAACGGTTGCGCTGCAGTTCCTGGTGGTGCCAGGTAACAAAATGCGGGTTCGCTATATCAACTATAGGGGTAACGAGAAAACCCAGGATATCGTGTTGCGCAGGGAAATGCGTCAACTTGAAGGAGAAATGTATCAGCGTTCTAAGGTTGACCGTTCAAAAGTTCGCTTGCAGCGACTCAACTACATCGGATCGGTGAATCTCAGCCTCGAAAAGGTTGCAGGTGTAGAGGACCAGGTCGATATCGAAGTGGAAGTGAGTGAACGATTCTCAGGCAATCTGCAACTTGGTGTTGGCTATTCGCAGGTACAGGGTATCGTGTTAAATGTTGGTTTCCAGCACGACAACATGTTTGGTTCTGGTAACTCGCTTAGCGCCACATTTAATAATTCTGCAGCAGTTCAGCGCTATGCATTCGGTTACAGAAATCCATACTACACTCCGGACGGAGTGAGTCGGGGTTTCAATTTCAGCTTTACGGAAACCGATACAGAGGAAAACAATACGAGTAATTACTCGCTCGATCAATTCAGCCTGTCAGTCGATTACGGAATTCCGCTGTCAGAGTACAATTCGCTCAGTTTTGACATTGGCGCACTGCAAACTCGAATTGATACCACCAGCGAATCATCCGACGAGGTATACGAATTTATTATTGAAAACAGTGACAAGTACAATGAATCAACTCCTCAATCCGAGATCGACGATGCCTCTTTCACTACCCTGTTCAGCACGATTGGCTTTGCCACGGACACCCGCAACCGGAGAGTTTTTGCCGATTCGGGACATCTCAACAGCATTAGCCTGGAAGTTCAGGCGGGGGATCTCGATTTTTATAAGTTGAGGTATCGACACCAAACCGCCTATCCGTTGAGTGAAATCTTTACCTTTTCCTTTAAAGGCAGAGTTGGTTACGGTGAGAGTCTCTCGGAATCCGGAAACTTACCGATATACGAAAACTTTTTCGCGGGTGGCCCGCGCTCCGTCAGGGGTTATGAACAAAACAGTCTGGGTCCGTTGGACAGCAAGGATGATCCTCTTGGTGGAAGATTTCAGGTTGTTACCAATTCAGAAGTCCTGTTTCCAATCGAGTTTTTAGGCAGTTCAGAAACTTTCAGGCTTGGGGTATACTTCGACGCCGGGAATGTGTTCTCGGGTTTCGATGATTACCAGACGGATGAGCTAAGGCAGTCGGTTGGTCTGTCAGCCAAATGGTTCTCGGCTATCGGTCCGATCGAGTTCAGTTACTCGTTTCCGCTAAATGATAAATCTGGTGATGACACCAGACCCTTTCAGTTCTTGCTGGGTGCGACTTTTTAGAGAATGTATTGAAACGCTTTATTTACTCATTTCTGGTATTGCTGATACTGCCTGCTTTTCAGCTGGCGTATACGCAGGAGCCAGCGTACAAAATAGGCTTTGTGAACACGGCACGAGTGCTCAAGGAGGCGCCACAGGCTCGTCGGGTAGAAGATCGTCTCAAGGCAGAATTTGAACCTCGCGAAGCCCAGTTGAAGCAAAAACGCCAGGAAATACTCGAATTCGAGGACCAGTTGAATTCGGATAGCGCGCTAAGCGCTAATGCCCGCCGTAAGCTTGAACGTGAAATCAGGCTAAAGGTCAGCCAGTTGAAATTCCTCGAGCAAGAATTTCGTGAGGATCAGAACCTGCGGCGTAACGAAGAAATACGCGAGTTACAACAGGTTATTTCCAGGGTATTAAAAATGCAGGGCGATAACGACAAGTTCGATCTGATACTGACAGAAGGAGTCAGCTATGTCTCGGATCGGATCGATATCACTTCGGAGACGATCGAGATGTTGAAACAGATTTCAGACTCCAGCGACGAAACGCAATAGTTTCGCTAACCGTTTTTGCTGATACCACGTTAACACCAGCCGCCACGAGATCATGAGCCTAAACCTGCAACAACTGGCCAAGGCCCTGGAACTCGAATTCCGTGGTGAAGCCGGATTGGAGATAAGCGGTGTTGCATCTCCTAAGACGGCTGTACCCGGCGAACTATGTTTTATTCAGGATCGAAAATACCTCGCTGATATTAAAGTCAGCAATTGCAGTGTGGTTATTGTGCCGACGACGCTGGCGATGGAGCTCGACTCCAGGGCGTTATTACTGTCCGAGAATCCTCAATATAGCTTCGTGCAGGCTATCAAAATGCTGGGAATCGGATCAAAAGCGGATGTTGTTGGTGCTATTCATCCGACCGCAGTAATAGCTGATAGTGCCAGGTTAGGCAGCGATATTACGATTGGCGCACATGTTGTAATTGGGGATGATGTCGAGATTGGAGCGGGAACGTCAATCGGAGCCGGTTCAATAATCGAGACTGCCGCGGTCATCGGGAGCCAGTGTCTTTTGCACAGTCGCGTCACGCTGTGCTCGGCCGTAACCCTGGGTGATCGCTGCATATTGCACCCCGGTGTCGTCATTGGCTCCGATGGTTTTGGGCTGGTCCTGCATCAGCAGCAATGGGAGACAGTACCCCAGCTCGGGAGCGTTTTAATCGGCGATGACGTCGAAATAGGTGCCAATACAACCGTTGATCGAGGCACTCTGGACGATACGATTATCGAGCAAGGTTGCAAACTCGACAACCAGATCCAGGTGGCCCATAACGTGCGTATCGGTGCCCATACGGCGATCGCGGCCTGCGTCGGAATAGCCGGTAGCGCAAGCATCGGGCGTCACTGCAAGATTTCGGGAGCTTCTGTTGTGCTTGGGCACCTCACCGTGACGGATAATGTGACCATTACCGCGATGTCCCTGGTGACAAAGGATATCACCAAACCGGGTGTTTACTCGTCGGGTACACCGTTACTCGAAAACAGGCTTTGGCATCGTTGTAACGCGCGTTACAAATCGCTGGATAAAATCGCGCAAACCCTGGCAAAGCTTGATAAATCAGGTAAATAAGTGACTGGCAGGCTAGATTAACTAAAACCGAGGAAATGATTTGGAATTTGATATTCACAAGGTGATGGAACTTCTGCCGCATCGTTATCCGTTCTTACTGGTAGATCGCGTGACCGAATTCGAGCAGGGTAAAAGCCTCACAGCGATCAAGAATGTTACGATCAATGAACCCTTTTTTCAGGGGCATTTCCCGGGTCAATCCATTATGCCGGGGGTCTTGATTCTGGAGGCGATGGCGCAGGCAACCGGACTACTCGCATTTTCGTCGATGGGTGACGCGCATAAATCCAGGCTTTACATGCTGGTAGGCATCGACAAGGCTCGCTTCAGAGGTCAGGTCGTTCCGGGCGATCAACTGATATTGAGCATTTCCCTCAAGCGCAATATGCGTGGTATTGGTATGTATCAGTGCCAGGCCTGCGTAAACAGGGAGGTCGTTGCCGAAGCCGAAATGATGTGTTCTGCCCAAGATCGTAATCCATGATCCACGAAACCGCTATCATAGACGCCAGCGCGCGCATAGCGGGGGGGGTCGAAATCGGCGCCTACAGTGTTATCGGAGCGGACGTTGAGATCGCAGCGGGAACGGTTATCGGCCCGCACGTGGTGGTAATGGGCCCCAGCCAAATTGGAAAGGATAACCGTATTTACCAATTTTCCTCGATCGGAGAGGCACCGCAGGATAAAAAATACCAGGGCGAACGAACCAGCCTGAAGTTGGGTGACCGTAATGTGATTCGCGAGTTCGTTACAATCAACCGCGGTACCGACGGAGGGCATGGGTTAACCTTGATTGGTAGCGATAACCTTTTTATGGCATATAGCCATGTTGCCCACGATTGCGTTGTCGGGGATCACACCGTGTTTGCCAATGCCGCCTCGTTGTCGGGGCATGTTGAGGTAGGAGACTATGCAATTCTGGGTGGCTTTACCTCGGTACACCAGTTTATCCAGATTGGGAGCCAGTCCTTTTGTGGCCTGGGTTCTGTTGTTACCCGGGATATTCCGCCGTTTTCAACCGCGGCTGGCAATCGTGCCAGGGTTTTCGGAATCAACAAACAGGGGCTGAAAAGAAATGGTTTTTCTGAACAACTAATACGTGCCTTGCATACCTCTTTTCGTCAGCTATTAAAATCCAGGGGATCAAAGCAGAAAGCTTATGAGAGCCTGCAACCGCTGTGTGATAAATACCCGGAAGTTAAAGAATTTGTCCATTTCGTCAAAAACAGTAATAGAGGGATAGCCAGTTAGCGAGCTTCTCGAAATAATTCAATCTAAAAATCGAGCAGCGCTGTAGTAACGAAGAGCACAATCATGACAGTAGCACCCAAAGGTTTGGGAATTGTTTTCGGCGTCCTCCTGACAGCACTGACTGGCCAGGCCAGGGCGCTTGAAATCCTGCATTTCGTCGAGGCAAAAGACCAGACCCGTACGATCGAAAATGCCTCCGGATTGAAACTTGCCGATGACGGTACCGTTTACGTTACCAGCCGGGAAAAGGCGACCATTCTAAAGATCGTCGATGGCAAGATAGAGGCTCGCAGTTTAGTCCCATCGGTTTTTAACGATTCCGACCTGGGCGGAATAGACGTGCTTGCCAATGGTAACCTCGTCGTCGTTAACGAAGGCGCCGATCTGGTCGCTATTCTCGATTCGAACCTCGGACTGGTCACCCGGTTTTCTCAATCGGGCAGCAATCCGGGTGAACTCGGGGGCCCCAAACCGATCGCCGTATCGATTAATAAGAATATTTATGTCGGTGAAGTAAAAAACAGGCAAATCAGCGTATTTAACGATCAAGGCCTGTATTTGCAAAGTTTTGGCAAGTACGGTTCCAGCGGCGGTAAGTTGCTGAAACCAACCCATGTCAGTATCGATGCCGATGAAAATGTCTATGTCCTCGAAGACCCGGATCGGCTATCGATATTCGATTTACATGGCAACCTGATATCACGGATCAGGTTCGGGGAGCTAAAAGAGCTTTTCGGCAGCATTCCTGAAATAAGCGCGATGACTGCTGATTTGAATGGAATTCTGTATCTAGGCGACCGGGTAAGCAATCGAATATCAATTTTTGACTGGCGTAATAAAGAGGTACTTGGCGTATTTGGGGTATTCGGTCAGGCGCGTTCGCAATACCTTGATATTAGCTATCTTTCAGTCAATGCAGAGGGTCAACTCGCGGTACTCGACAAAAAGAATAACAAGATTGAGGTTTTCCAACTGGATCAAACCAGTTTCAAGAATCCCGTTGCCAGGGACCGGATAACGATCGGTGCCAGGATCAAAGCCTCGTGTGCGTCGATCACTGCTTTTATCGACCGCAAAACCCTGTGTGTCAAGGCGAAAAACCAGGGTATTGCAATCCTGGGACCCGACGGTTCGGAGCTCGGCAGGTTCGCGGAAATAGCCCAGAAACCCGCTTCAATCCATGTGGGTGATCAAACTGTCGCGGTACTCGATAGAGACTACTTGCATGCGTTTAACCACGACGGCAAGCATGTGTTTTCTATTGGACGTCGTGGCGAGGCGGCCGGAGATTTTAAACAGCCAGGCGATGTATTCATCCATGGCGGTTTATATTATGTCGCCGACACGGGTAACAATCGGGTGCAGGTATTTGCCGCGGACGGAAAATTTCTCGAAGAAATTAAATCCCGCCAGGGTGGAGAAAATCTTTTCATTGAAATCGGCCCGATCGCGGTCGACAGTCAGCAAAATCTGTATGTTGCCGATGGCGGTACCCTGGGCCAAATTTTTGTCATCAGCAAGGATCGAAAAAAAGTAGGGACAATAGGAAACGAAGACGAATCGACTCACAAGCTGAACCGGTTTTACGGGTTGGATATCGACAGGCAGGATAGACTCTATGCGCTCGCCAGTAGCGATTTCAATGATTACTCGGTGATCATTTACGATGATTTGAAGCCTTATCAGGTCTTTGGTGCCGGAGGAAAAAATGGAACCGCTGTGTATTTTAAAGAAGCAACTTCGCTATCGGTGGCCTCGGGTGCGAAAAACAGTGTCTACGTAAACGATCCCGAATTACAGACAAATTTTCGCTTTGATTTACTCGAATACCCCGATGCCGCTTTTGGGTTAAACATCGCCGCCGACAATACCTTGATCAACCTCGAATGGAGCAGCAGTAAGTCGCCGCTTATTGCCCGTTATGAAATCCAGGGTGCTGTCGATAAGAACGGGCCATTTGAGAATATTTCAACCAGTTACGATCTAAAACAGACCCTTTGGGCTAGCTCGGCGGGTAAGTACAACTGGTTCAGGGTGGTGTCGGTGAGTGCTCATGAATTAAGCGCGGCGCCATCGGCAGCCAAGGAAAATTCCTTCCAGAGGATCGCCTCGCTGTACCGGGCGGGCGAATTCAATGAAGTTGTCAAACTTGCAGATCGTTTGTTGATCATTGCGCCGGGGAATGCCGATGCGCGAGACCTTCTTGGCATGAGCCTCTACCAGATCAAGGACTATACGCGTGCGATTACCGAGTTCAAGCAACTGGAAGCAGCTGAATCCTACCGCGACAAGGCAATTCGTTACCAGGTTCTGGCCCTGTTCAATCTCGGGCAGTATCTCGAAGCCCGCGAGCTAACCGAAGCGCTGTTGGAACAAAATCCACCCGATGTGGAACCGTACCTGATTTGCGCCCGAATAAGCCTTGAACTCGCTGACGCGATTGGCGCTGTCAGCTGTGCGGATGATGGCCTCGCGTTGCACCCGGGAGATGTTGAGCTGCGATATTTGCTGGGACGTGCCTACATAGAAGCAGGTTTGGCCGACAAGGGACGATCGGCTTACCAGACTATTGTTAAAACCAATCCAGACCGACATGAAATTCGCCTCAAAATTGCGGTCGATTTGTACGATCTTGGCAGCTACGCGGATTCGCTCGCGCAATACGCGGCAGTATTAGAGGCACTACCGGATTCCGGTCAGGCGGCTGTCGGCAAGGCGAAAGCCTTACTCAGCCTGGATCGTGACAAGGAGGCCAAGGCGATTGCGCTGAAACTTTCCGGGAAACGGGATACCAAGGGCGACGGTTATTATCTGCTGGGTAAAATCGCTGCCAAACAGGGCGATCACAAGGAGGCGGTATTGCGATTAACCCGTGCCGGTAACGATAAACCAAACGTGGCCGACATTTGGGTATCGCTCGCGCAGTCCTATACCGAAATCAATCAGCTCCCAAAAGCAGTGAAGGCTCTCGCCAAGGGCATCGGGCACAATCCCGAAGCATTTGAGTTATACCTGCTTGCCGGCAAGATAGAGCTGCAAGGTCAACAATACCCGAATGCCAATGCCTATCTCGACAAGGCGGTAGCGCTGCAATCCAATTCATTGTTGGCACAGAAGTTATATGCGCAAGGGTTGTTTGCTACGCGCAATTATCGGGCCGCTACAATCCACGCCGAAGTTGCTGCGCGCATATCGCCCGAGGATACTGATGTGCTGGTGTTACAGGCTGATATCGCTAATCAACAGGGTAAGACAGGTTCGGCAATCGAGTTCCTGAAAACGGCGATCAGCCTCAATCCCGCATCACCAGAACTTCAGTATCGTATCGGTCGCGTCTATCAGGATGCCAACCTGTATGATGCCTCGCGCGAACACCTCGAAAAGGCCGCGGTCATGCGTGCCTCGTGGGCTGATCCTTATGTAGCCCTCGGTAATCTCTACCGTAAACGGCGTTTGTTTGATGAAGCAGTTATTGCCTTTGAAAAAGCGGTCGAACTCGAGCCGTCAGTAGAAAACCGTGCAATTTTGAATGTCGCTTTTGCCGAACGTAAGAAGTCGCTGGAATTTGCCAACAATGCCCCCCAGCTGGTGTTGTCTGATTTGAACCTGCAACGGTTGTTTTCGGCCGCCTATAAAAAATACCAGGACCAGCCAATCGGCAGTGTGAAGCTGAAAAATGCCGGCGCCACCGACTATAAGAACCTGAAATTATCGTTTGAAATAAAGGAGTTTATGGATTTTCCGACTTCCGTTGATATTGACACGATCAAGGGAAATGAAATCCAGGATATCCCGATTAAGGCTACCTTCAACAACAAAATTCTTGAGGTGGACGAAGACACTGGCGTTCAGGTTGAAGTTAAACTTGTTTACTCGCAAGATGGACAGAAGGACGAGATATCGTTGACTCAGCCGATGACGATTTATGGTAAAAATGCGATCATCTGGGGTGACCCGGCCATGGTGGGTTCATTCGTAACACCAAAAGATGACACCCTTAGAAATTACGTACGCCAGGTGGCCAATGCCTTTGAGCCGGAACCGGGTCCACTCAACGATAAACTGGTCTCGGCGATGGCGTTTTTTAGCAGCCTGACCGCGGCCGGTACCAATTACATCGTCGACCCCAATACGCCTTTTACCGATCTGCGTGACGATCAAATCGACTACGTTCAATTCCCGCGCGAGACCCTGCATTTGAAGAGCGGCGACTGTGATGATTTGTCGGTATTGCTCACGGCAGGTCTTGAAAACCTGGGAATTAAAACCGCGTTAATCGAAGTACCCGGGCATTTATTTATGATGTTTGATACGGGCATTGCTGCGGGCGATGCCGGTTTGATCAGCCAGGATAGCAGTCTTCTTGCTTTCAAGGACGGCAGGGTATGGATTCCGCTGGAAGCGACGATGGTCAATACCAGTTTCATCGAGGCCTGGGCCGAGGGCGCGAACAGGTACCAGGCCGCATTGGCAGCGGATGAGCTGCGGATTATTGACCTGGAACAAGCCTGGCAGGAATACAAGCCGGTAACCCTGCGCAAGGCCAGCTATGCGATCGAAATGCCCGATAAGAAGCGCACCGAGAGCCTGGTAAAGGAGGCACGAAACGAGTTATTGGTAAAAAGTATCGATCGTCTGGTGTTGCCCTACAAAACCATGGTGGCCAACGACCCCGGTAATATCAAGGCTCGGCTGCAGGTGGCTATTCTCTACGCCCGTTTTGGACTGTATAAAGACGCAGAGATTGCGTTTGAAGCGCTGGATGAGCTTGCGCCCAACAATAGTGCCGTGAAAACCAACCAGGGTAACCTATACTTCCTGCAGCAAGCATACGACAAGGCGATTGAGAATTACGCCCGGGCGGCCGAACTGGACAGTGATGACGGCGGTATCTGGATAAACCTGTCAATGGCGCAATACAAGGCTGGCGATTTAAAGCAGGCGAAAACCAGTTACGAGCGGGCGATTCAGTTGAACGCAAGTCTAAAAAAAGAGTATGATGCCTTCAGTAAACTTTTGAGCCAATAGAGCGTTAAATTGTGAAGAGATTTGTTACTATCCTGTTGTTTGTTGGCGTTTTTGCCTTCAACCTGCCGACTATCACCCAGGCGGCGACGACGATTAGTGAAACCAGCTCCCATAGCGTGTTCAAGGGTTTGTTTAAATCCGTATGGGCCCACCTGAAATCATATAATCCAACCCAGAAGCAGTCTGCCAAATCAACCCAGACCTACGTCGCGGGAATTCGGGGTGCTGAATCAACCGATACGCTATTGAAACCCTATTGGAAAGCTGATTTAACCCAGGATGAGCGCTTTCAGGCGGAACTGGAATATTTTAGCCAGGCGCAGCATAAAATGGACGAAGGTCAACTGGAAGCGGCCGTGGAATTGTTTGACGGTTTTCTCAGCACGTATCAACAAAGCGCGATGCGCCCAAATGCCCTGTTTGGTAAGGGTATCAGCCTGGCCGGATTGGGTCAGAAACAGAAGTCCCAGGCTATCATGCGCCAATTCATCGACGAAAATCCAAATCACCCGTTACGCGAGGATGCCAGGCAGGTTATCCGGCAGTTGAACTGAGCCGGGAAGCGGGTAACCGCTTGTCACGGGCTAGCCACAATCAGGGAGTTTCCCCTATCATACCGGCGTGAATATTCTCGCCATCGATACTTCAACTGAAGCCTGTTCTGCCGCGCTGTTGCGCGACGATGGTGCAATTTTTCACGAGTTTGAAATTGCACCGCGTCAGCACAACCGTCTGTTAGTCGAGATGATGGACCAGGTGTTAACAGCGTCCGCCGTAGAAAAATCCATGCTCTCGTATTGTGCTTTCAGTAATGGTCCGGGGGCATTTACCGGTATTCGCATCGCGGCGGCGCAAGCCCAGGGGATTGGCCTCGCGTTGAATATACCACTGGTACCGGTATCGACACTGGCGGTTTTAGCCCAGGTTTGCATGGATCGAACTGAATACCGTAATACCCTGGTCGCGCTAGACGCGCGGATGCAGGAGCTATACTGGGCCGTTTATCATCGAGGTAGCAACGATTGCGCTGAGCTTGTCGGAACCGAGCGGCTTAGCGCGATAAGCGAAGTAGTCATCGATTCGGCGATCGAATTCGGTGGCGGTCATGGCTGGATTGACAGCTTACGGGAAAGTGCCGCTTTTCCGGTTGACGCCGGCTTATTACCGGACGCCCGATCATTACTCAAGCTTGCCACCAAAGCCATCAACCAGGGTCTCAGCGTCGAGGCGAGCCAGATCAGCATAAATTACCTGCGCAACCAGGTGGCCGAAAAAGCCCGTCGCTGATGGTGCAGGAGCTGGTATATCCCTACGGGTCGGTGGTTGCGAGCGCTGTGCTCAAGTCCAGACCTGGCGATTTCAGGGTCAACGAAGAACTTGGATTCGAGCCGGCGGGTCAGGGTGAGCATCTTTTGCTACAGGTTGAAAAGAGCGGGCTTGGAACACAGGAACTCATTAGCCGTATAGCAAAGGATTACTCGATCGATCCGAAATTGATTGGATATAGCGGGCTCAAGGATAAGCACGCACTCACGCGCCAGTGGCTGAGTTTGCATTTGTCAGGCAAAAGTGATGCAAGCGGTCCGCTTCAAGGCAGCGGCTATCAGGTTTTAAATCAGGGCTGGCATACCCGGAAATTGCGCCCGGGAACGCACAGCTACAACTCTTTCCGGATTCATTTACGCGACCTTAGCGACTTCTCTGAACAAACGCGGGGGCAACTCGACGTAATTACCGGTCAGGGATTTGCAAACTACTTCGGGTCGCAGCGATTCGGTCGCCAACAGGATAACGTCAGGCAGGCACTCGACGAGTTACCCCGGCGCAGGTTAAAACGTTCGCGCAGGGGGTTACTGATATCAGCGCTGCGCAGCAACCTGTTTAACCGGATTCTGGCGCAGCGCATTCATTTGGGGTACTGGGACCGTCCACTGGATGGCGATGTGTTTATGTTGCGCGGAACGCGTTCAATATTCACCGAGACACTCGATGAAGACCTGCTCGAGAGGTACCGGCAGCTGGATATTGCGAGTACCGGCAGTCTTTATGGTGCCGGTCAAACCCTGCTGGGCGGTATACCGGCCCAGATCGAAGCACAGATTTTTGCTGAATCTGGCGAAATTACCAACTGCCTCGATCAACAGGGAGCAAAATTGCAGATGCGTGCCTTGCGAGCCGTCGTTGATAACTTCAGTTACGATTACGAGGCCGCGGATCGATCCCTGATTATAAAAGTGGATTTGGCGCCCGGATGCTACGTCACCACTTTACTTGAACATTTCGTCAGGGCCCGGGATGTCAGCTAGGCATTTTTTCGATAAACGCAGAACCAGCCTTCGGGTTGTCGATTTTTATAGTAACTGCCTAGCTCGCAACTGACCTGGCTGGCTCTGCCTGCCGCGACCAGGGATTCGAATTTCGTGTCGAAGCCCATCGATACCCAGAGATCCTGGTGGACCGTGCAGGCCAGAACGCCACCTGGTTTCAGGATTCGGAATAGCTCGTCGAGCGGCTCAGGACCCACGTGCCCGTGCGTAAAGGTTCCCGATGAAATCACCGCGTCATAACTCTCGTCATCGCGTTCCAGTGGCTGGTTGACATCGCCGACCAGGAGTTCACGGTAAATGCCGCGTTGACCAGCGACACGCACCATGTCGGGCGAGAGATCGATTCCATCGAGATTGGTATAGCCCTTGTCGGCCAGAAACACGCAGGTCAAACCGGTGCCGCAGCCGACATCGAACACCGCAGCCTGAGTGTCGGGCAGGATAGGGCACAACTGCTGGGCAATTTTTGTCGGTGACGTGTAGCCGAGTTCATCGAGCATCTGGTGATCGTAGTCGGAGGCCCATTTTTCATAGAACTCGACCATGCTGGCCTCGTCATCCAGATGATAGGCGGCATCGACGAATTCGCTGGGACCTTTAGGATCAGGCATGTTTGATATCGGTCAAAGGACTTTCAGAATAGATTGTGCATCGCTGACCTCGAACTGCCTGGGTTCCTCGACATTAAGTACTTCGACGACATTGTCGTTGACTACCATCGCGTAACGTTGCGAGCGGATTCCCATCCCTGCCGCATCGAGGTCGAGTTCGAGTCCGACGGCACGGGTAAAATGGGCGCTACCGTCCGCCAGCATCATGACACAGTCATCGGCATTATGCTCTCTGCCCCAGGCATCCATGACATGGGCATCATTAACCGAGAGGCAGACGATCAGGTCGGCGCCTTTCTCAAACAGCTCATCCGAAGCGACGACGTAACCGGGCAAATGCGAGGCTGAACAGGTTGGTGTATATGCGCCGGGCAGGGCGAACAGGACCACTTTTTTGCCAGCGAACAGGTCGCTGGTGTTAATTGTTTCGATGCCGTCACCGCTTTTGTGCTGGACATCTACTGCGGGTAATTTGTCGCCCACCTGGATTGTCATATTTGACTCCTTTTTGATAAATTGCAGAATCGTGATACTACCTTGAAACCCGGTAATTCCCAACGATAATGGATGCCCCAATGCTACAACCTGATCTGCTTAAACATCGTGGCCACTGGATCTTTGACCTGGACGGTACCCTGACCGTGAGTGCACACGATTTTGACCACATACGTCGCGAATTGGGGCTCGCACCGGAGACGCCGATTCTCGAGGCCCTTCATGCCATGCCGGAAAACGAGGCTGCGCCGTTATGGGAATCTCTGAACGAGCTTGAGTTCTATTATGCAGGTAAGGCATCGGTGATGGAGGGAGCCAGCAAATTACTGCAGCACCTGCATCAACATGGCCGCCAGCTGGCAATCCTGACACGCAATACGATGCCGGTTGTCAAACATACCCTGCAGGCCTGCAAGATTGACCACTTTTTCCCTTTGGAGCACATTCTGGACCGTGACTCCTGCATTCCGAAACCATCGCCCGATGGCGTTCAGCGATTACTGCAGTTCTGGCAGGCAGACGCTGATGATACGGTCATGGTTGGCGATTACCTGTATGATCTTGAAGCCGGTAAGAGGGCGGGTGTTGCGACGGTTCATCTAGATACTCGTGGCGATGTAGACTGGTCGGAATTTACCGATATCCGGATTGAAGAACTCGGTGAGCTGATAGAGTACCTATGACAAATTTTACAAGTTTTGTTGCGGTTGTGATCACCGAGTTTTTGGCAGCCTGGATTAGCTCCGGATTTGCCACTGCCGCTCGAGGTAACCAGGCTATTCCTTGATCGCGATACTGCCGATGACAGGCTGCTCCAGTTCCAGGTAAGCGCCGCTATCCATGCGTATTATCTGTTCATGTGAACCGGCATTAAAACAGAGATCGTCGACCTCGGTCACCATTTCATCAACGAACACCCGCATATCGTAAAGTGACCCGAACGGTGGCATGGCACCGACCTCGCAATCCGGAAAAATCGATCTGAATTCATCCTCGGTGGCCAGGTGAACCGAGCTTGCTTGCGCAAGGCTCCCGAGTGCCTCGAGATCGACGTGGCGCGAGGCGGATACCACGGCCATGACCTTTTCGCCATCGAGATCGACAATGATCGTCTTGGCAAACTCGCGTCTTGGCACGAAAGTCGAGGCCGCTGTTTCACGGGCGGTATAAGCGGGGGAATGATTGATGCTGATGTACTTGACGTTGCGGTCATCCAGCATTTGTTTCAATTGCTGCGCAGGCATTTGATTTAATCCCCCTTTTATCAATAAGCCTATGCTGACAGAAAAACAATGGTAACAAACTGACCGATATCAAAATGGCGGGCTAATTTGACCGCGGCAAGCGTCCAAACGGTTTACTTTCCGGCAACCGAGGGCTTTTGCAGTAAATATTGCATGGTTTCACGCATTTTGAATTTTTGCAGTTTCCCGGTCACGGTCATTGGAAATTCATCGACAAAGCGGATGTATTTCGGAATCTT
>Ga0265303_10000869_pt1 | contig 17899 bp, 16 predicted proteins | sample Helome_2_FD_192494 | JGI IMG/M metagenome (GOLD analysis project Ga0265303, IMG submission 192494) | Marine sediment microbial communities from subtidal zone of North Sea - Hel_20160317 (Illumina Assembly) | ecosystem: Environmental > Aquatic > Marine > Subtidal zone > Sediment ... | reverse complement strand
TCGTATGGGATGTGACGAGTGTCCCGCTGCACAGGACGGCCGCTGGATCCCCGCACCCAACACGTCGAGGCGCTATCGCGACGACCGACCCGAGCTCCGACGTGACTTCGCCGCCGACGATCGCAGCGCGATCTTCGTTGGCAGCGAGCGGTTCTGCGAGACAGGCCGGTAGGAGCAGCGCCAGAACGAGCGCCGTGATGACCTCGATCATGGTTCCGCGAGCTCGCTTCGTCGCTGTTCGAGTCGCTCGATGCGAACCCGCAGTCGTTCCACGCGTTCGTCGTCCTCGGCCTCCTGTGCGGCTCGTAAGTCATCGTTCAGGCGATCGAGGACGACGCCAAGCATTCGATCGCGCTTCTCGTCGACCGAGGCTGGATCGTCGCTCGCCACCCCGGCGTCCATGGCTGCGCGCTTCTCTGGGAGCGGCACCTGATCGCGGGGCAAGGGCTGAGCGAGCGGCTCGCCCCTCTCCGAATGCGCATCGAAGTCTGGTTCAGCAACGCGCGCTTCCAGGCGCGGTGCGGGGGCCGTCTGCAATTCGGGCGGCTCGGGGGTCGAGGGCAGGTCGCCGACGCCGTCTCGCGTTGGGAAAAGCCATGCTACTGCGGCCGCGACCAGCGCAGCGGCGAAGACCCAAACCCAGCGTCGACTTTTGGAGCTCATATCAGAAGGAGACGATTCTATGGCCCCGGCGCGTCTTTCGCACTCCGAGCAAGACGGGTTCGCGCTCACCGGCGAAACGAGCTCGCACCAGGTGCATTCGCTCGTCGCGCCCGTCGACTTGGGCACTCAACACCCGTTCGAATCGTTTTTGACGCAGCGCTTGGAGCGCAGCGCCGCAGTCTTCCTTCTCGAAACGTTCCTTGGCTGAGCCGTCCAGCCAGCGAAGCGCGCCCCTGCAATCGTCACGGTCCACCGCGCCGAAGAAGGCGCTCACGACGTCCTCGGGACTGACCGCTGGTTTCTCCGCGCAGCCGAGGCCCAGCGGAGAAACCAAGAGGCAGCAGGCGGCAGTCTGTTTCAGGTGCCGGAGCAAGACGGCGCGAACAGCTCGTCATCCGCCGCGGAGACGAACTCGTCATTGCACCAAAACGATGCGAGAGAGTGACCATTGCGGACGCACTGGTCGTGGTCGTGACAGTCCCAAGTGAGCTGCTGGTTGCCTCCCGGGCAGCCACCGCCACAGTTTCCGTAGCATTCCCCACGTTGGTAGACGTAGTCTCTATGGTCGGGCTCGCTGCAGGTCCAGCTGCTGTTGATCCAGGAATACGTGCAGCCTTCGCGGGTTCCAACCTTTGCAATGCTCGTCGCGTCCGGATCCCAGTTGCTGTGACGCCAGCCGTCATGCGTGGCGTACTGGTAGCTGTTGTGAAGGCTGCAGATGCTCGTGTAAGAGCGGTCTTCTTCTCCCTCTACGCTCCGCTGGAGCTCGACCGTATCGGGTGTCTCTGACCAGAGGCTTACCGCACGAACGAGAACGCTCTCGAGGCTCGAGGCGTCCTCACCGAAGTGCTCTTCGAGTGTGCGATGGCATTCGAGAAGTGAGGCGCGATCGTTTTCGAGGATCTGCGTGTCCTCGCCGTTGCTCTCCGCGAAGCCGTCGATCTCGGCGAGCTGGGCCCCCGAGTCTACAATCGCGCTCAGCGCGAGACCGTTCAGAGATGTCGAGATGTCGTACACGCCATCGCTCTCATGCGCCTCGAACGTCACGCCTTCCGCGCAGGTTCCCTCAAAGCCGTCCGCAGTGACTTCGATTCCGGAAGCTCCAGCGTCCGTCGTGGTTTCGCCCTCGCAGCCCAAGCCCAGCACGGAGCCAATCGCCAAAAAGATCCCCAGTTTCAACCTCATCGCTTGCCCCTTTCCTGCACAGACTGGGCGGACGTTAGAGCCTCGCCGATAGAACTGTCAACGAATCATCGAAGCGTTTGGAGCGGATTCTTTCCGGTATCACGATAGATTTCGACCCAAGGGCCTAACTGGGAACCTTGGATAGCCAGCTCCGAGCGAGAGATCTATCGTTGCGCCGATGAACGTGGTTCCCGTCCCTTGTTTGAGCGACAACTATGCCTATCTGGTCATTGCGAACGGCCGGGCAGCCGTCGTCGATCCCTCTCAGGCCGACCCGGTCCTGCGGGCGATCGACGAGGCCCAGGTCAAGCTCAGCGAGATCTGGCTCACCCACCACCACTGGGATCACATCGGAGGGATCGAGCCGCTGATCGAAGAGTGTCCCATCGAGCAGGTTCGGGCCTCGAAGTACGACGCCCAACAGCAGCGCATCCCCAGGCAAACCGATGCCCTGTCCGATGGTGATTCCTTCGGCTTTGGCGGCGCTTCGGTCGACGTTCTCGAGATCCCCGGCCACACGCTTGGCGCCATCGCATTCATTTCCGAAGGCAATCTCTTCAGCGGCGACACGCTCTTCCTCGCAGGATGCGGTCGCGTCTTTGAAGGCACGATGGCCATGATGTCCGAGTCGCTTTCGAAGCTTCGCGCGCTGCCCGCAGACACCAAGGTTTGGTGCGGACACGAGTACACCGTCAATAACCTCCGATTCGCTGCGACCGTCGAGCCGAGCAACCCCGACGTCGCCAGTGCCCTCGCCCAAGCGATTGCTACGCGCAACGCGAAACGGTTCACGGTGCCCGGGCAGCTCGGCCATGAGCTCGCGACCAACCCGTTCTTGCGTTTCGACGATCCGGCCGTTGCTGCGGGACGAGATGCAGTGGCTTCGTTCACCGCGCTTCGTGAAGCCAAGGATGCGTTCTAATCATGACCGTTTCGCCAGAGCCAAGAGCCCGTTGGACCCGGGACGAGAACGGAATCCCGCAGATCGTGTCCGACGACATCAGCGGGCTGCACTGGGGCATGGGTTATTGCCACGCGATGGATCGCGGAATGCAAATGCTGATCATGCGGATCCTCGGCCAAGGACGTGCCGCGGAGCTGCTCGACGGAAGCGACGAGATGGTGGACGTCGATCGGTTCTTTCGCAGGATGAACTGGAGCGGCGGGACCGCCGAGGCGGCAACCAGCCTCAGCGGCGAGGCCCGCGCCGCGTGCGAAGCCTATTGTGACGGCATCAACGCGCGGTTTTCCAAGTCGGTGCCCTGGGAGCTCAAGCTCATAGGAGCCCGGCCCGAGCCATGGACCATCGAAGATAGCTTGCTGCTCGCCCGCATGGCGGGGTTCCTCACCTTGGCGCAGTCGCAAGGAGAGGTTGAGCGGCTCTTCGTCGAGATGGTTCAAGCCGGCATCGACGACGCGCACCTCGAAGCGCTGTTTCCTCGAAGCACGCAAGGGCTCGACCGTGCGATGCTGGCTGGGGTCGAGCTTGCCGATCGAATCGTTCCAGAGGTTGTGAAGTGGGGCGGCGCGGCGCCTCGGATGATGGCCTCGAACAACTGGTGCATCTCGGGTGCGAGGACGGCATCCGGTGCTGCGATGCTCGGCAACGACCCGCATCTCGAAACGAACCGGCTCCCGAATGTCTGGGTCGAACAAAGCTTCCGCTGGCCCGATGGCTACGCGCTTCTCATGACCATGCCGGGTTTGCCCGCACCGCTGGTTGGGCGGAACGAGCATTTGTCCTGGGGCGCGACGTACACGTTCATGGATGCGATCGACTCCTGGGTCGAAGACTGCCGCGACGGGAAGTTTCGCCGCGCCGATGCCTGGGTCGACTTCCATCGGCGAGTGGAAACGATCAAGCGAAAAAAGGGCGACGCCATCGTCGAGACGTTCTGGGAAAACCAGCATGGGGTGCTCGACGGAGACGCGATGCAGGCAGGGCACCGGCTTGCCACGCGGTGGACCGGTGCCGACGCCGGGTCGCAGTCGATCAACGCCCTGATCCCGATCTGGACGGCCCGCACCGTGACGGAGGGGATGGCGGCGTTCGCCGACGTGGAGTCGTCCTTCAACTGGGTCTTCGCGGACAGCACAGGTGACATCGGCTATCAGATGTCCGGGTTGATGCCGAAGCGTCCTGACGACTGGTCGGGTTTCGCGCCGCGGCCCGGCTGGGACGAGCGATTCGACTGGGAGGGGTTGGTTTCTGTGGATGAGCTTCCGCGCGTCCACAACCCTCGAGAAGGAATGGTCGTGACCGCCAACCAGGACCTGAACCACCTCGGGCGGGCCAAGCCGATCAACACGCCCATGGGCGACTACCGCGCGCGCCGCATCACCGAGCTCTTGCAGTCCCGCGACGATCACGACGTGGACTCTTTTCGTGCGATTCAAATGGACACGTATTCGATCCAGGCGGTCGAGTTCCTCGAGATCCTGAAGCCGCTTCTCGGAGCGGGCCCCATTGCTGACGCTCTTCGCGTTTGGGACTGCCGCTACGAGCTCCACTCGACTGGCCCGACCGCGTTCGAGCTCTTCTACGCGGAGCTCCTCGTCGAGATGTTCGGCCCGGCCTCCGGTGCGCGGGTCATCGAGCACCTCCAAGACGCCACGGGCACATTCATCGACTTCTATCAGAACTTCGACCGCATCCTCGTGGCGGAGTCTTCCCCCTGGCTCGGGTCACGCAGCCGCGAGGAGGTCTGGCGGGCCGCGCTAAGTCGAGTGCCCGACGAGCCGCCCGAGCCCTGGGGCGAACGAAATCGACTCACCCTCAGCAATATGTTCTTTGGGGGGAAGCTCCCTCGCTTTTTTGGTTTCGATCAGGGGCCGATCCCGATCCCCGGCGGACGCGCGACGCCTCACCAGGGTCAGATCTACAGCGCGGCCGGGAGGCTCACCTCCTTCACGCCGTCGCTTCGATTCGTCGCCGACATGAGCGCGCCGACCCTCCACTCCGCGCTTTGCGGCGGCCCTTCGGACCGTCGATTCTCGAAATGGTACACCAGTGGCGTCGAAGGTTGGCGTCTAGGTAGGCTCAAGGTGCGAAAGCCGCCCAGCCAGGGCTGAGCGCGCGCCTAGACGCCGCGCATCTTCTCGATGGAACGCTTCATGATCGAGAGCGTCCAAGCTCTGGGCAACCATTTGGAGAGTAGGCCGGCGGACATGCGGTCGGCCCGCGTCGGGATTAGAGCGGGTCGCTTGCCGAGTGCGCGCAGCGCGGCGTGTGCCACCGGTTCCGGCCCGTTGATCGGAATGTAAAAGGGTAGATCCCTGTCCAGGTTCTGGTCTTGGACGGGTTTGGTGTCTGTCATTCCCGGGCAAACGGCGAGAGCATCCACGCCGCTGCCCCGAAGCTCCGACCAGAGGCCACAGGCGAGGTTCAGGCCATAGGCTTTGGTCGCCGCATAGTGACAGAAGTAGGGTGAGCCCGAAAGCGCCGAAGCCGACGAGACGATGACGATCCCGCCTCGACCCCGGGCAGCCATCGCCTTGCCGACGATGTGAGTCAGGACGAGCGTCGCACGGCAATTCACATCGAGCGTCCTCAGATGCGCGTCCAGTGAGATGTCGAAAAAGGGATCCAGCAAGGAGAGACCCGCGTTGTTCACCAGAAGCCCAATCTCGAAGCCGTCGACCCAATTCTGCGCCTTCTTCTCCAGGCCAGGCTCTGCGAGGTCGCAGACCAGGGAGCGCGCATCGATTCGGTGTGCCGCGCTCAGCGCTTCGGCGAGCGCGATCGTCTCTTCGCCTTCGCGATCGACGAGCAGAAGGTCGAAGCCGTCGGCCGCGAGCTGGTTGGCGAACGCGCGTCCGATCCCTCGCGCCGCCCCAGTGACGAGGGCGTAGCCTCCATAGCGGGCGTGAAGCCCGAGCTTTTCCGAGTCCTTCAATTCGTTCTCCTCAGCTCGTCATCAGTCGACCCGTCGCACGACTCCGATCATCCATCGAGAAGGCGACCCAGATGACGAGAAACCCGACGATGCCTCCAAGTCCGTAGAACGGTGCGAGCCAGGTCGGCGCACCGAAGGTCAGGTCGTGCGCTGCGGCGGTCAGCGCCAGCATCGTCCCACGTGCGACCGCGACGGCGATCACCGAATCACTCCGGACACGCAGGTAGACCAGAACCCAGGAGGCGACGATGCACCAGGGAAGGGCCAGTAAAACGCTTTGTAGTCCCGGCGCGCCGTAGAAGTTTCCGATCGCCACCGAAGGCGCCAGCCAGAGCCACCAGAGCAGACCGATCTTGGTCGAGCGGCCCCAAAACGCTCCGGGGATCTCGCGGAAGTAGTAGCCTCGAAATGCAATCTCCTCGCAGAGGGCCGGGATGAGATTGAAGGTCAAGCCGGCGGGCATCCCCATGGCGATGAGCATCAAAGGATGCGGCGGCGGGCTCTCGGCAAGGTACTCTTCAAATTGAGCGAGTTGGTCGGGCGGCACCGCCGAACGTTTGTTCTCGACCAGCTGCTCGACCGTCAGGACTGGCTCGAAGCCTGCCGCCCAGGTGATGAGCATGCCGACGGACAGAATCACGACGGGGAGCAGCCAGGCGATGCCCCACCAACGATTGACCGAAAACTGAATCCCGAGTGGCTTCAGGATGGCTTGCTTCAACCAGGGCCCCTGAACGAGGAGAACCGTCACAAGGGCAGGGACCGTGTACCAAAACGAAATGGCGCGGCCGGCCGCACCCGCCCATTCGACCCCGTTGAGCCACATGCCGAGGACCGGTGTCCAACTGCCGATCGCCATCAAGGCAAACGGAACCCAAATCAAGCGCGACTTGGTGATTTTCGGGCTCAACGAAAGCGTTTCCAAGCAGCGAGCTCGGCTTCTTGAAACGCTGCGTAGCGCTTTTGGAGTCGCACGAACTCGCCGTAGACTCGGGGCAATTGCGGCGCCAACTCGAGCAGCACCCTTCCGGTCGCCTCCGCGTCGCCCGCTGCGCGATGGGCCTGCTCGAGTGGGACGCTCAGGTGCTTTGCCACGTCGCCGAGTCGGCGGCTCTTGAGCTCTTTCAGAATTTCTCGGGCCCAGACCAGCGGATCGAGCCAGACGACATCTTCGCGCGCCGCAGGTGGCATGTCGCCGGCCGTCATTCCCTCTGGTGCGACGCGCGCGATCTCGGCCAGCAAGAACCCGCGATCAAAGGGCGCGTTGTAAGCGACCGGAAGCTTGCCCTGCAGCAGCTCCAAAAGTCGGGGCATCACCGTAGCGAAGTCGGGCGCGCCCTGCAGCTCTTCGTCGGTGATGCCGTGCACCGCCCGGGACTCTTCGGGCACAGGGATCCCGGGGTTGACCAACCAGCTTTCTTTCTTGCTGACTTTGCCCTTTTCAAACGTGACGAGCCCGATCTCGATGACCCGGTCGGCCTCGGAGTCTCGACCGGTCGTCTCGAAGTCGATCACGGTAAACGGAATGTCTGCCCAGGAAGCACCTGGCTCGAACTCTTTGCAGAGCCCCTCGACGTTTTGGATCGCGTCGGCGATCAGGTCGGCAATGCCTGGGTAGTGGCGCCCCGTTGGAAAGCAGCCGCACACATCGGTTCGTCCCCGCACGGACGGAAGATGCACCGCATAGCCGCTATGGCGCAAGTCGTATAAAGCATGGTGTGGCTTCGACCTATCGGACGCGCTTTGCTCCCTCGCCAACGGGCCAGATGCACCCAGGGCACGCGCGCACCGCCTTGATCACCTGGCTCCGGGCGCGAAAGCAGGGCGGGAAGATCGTCATGCGAATCGAGGACATCGATCGCCCGAGAGTGGTCGCCGGTGCGGCGGACCAGATCTGCCGAGACCACGAATGGCTCGGGCTGGACTGGGATGAAGGGCCGTATTTTCAGTCCGACCACGACGAATCCTATGAGCGGGCGCTCGCCACCCTGCAGGCCGCCGGTCTGGTTTACCCTTGCACCTGCTCGCGCAAGGAGATCGCGGAGATCGCCAGCGCACCGCACGGAGCGGACGGGCTTCGATACCCTGGGACCTGCCGCGAGGGCGTGACGAATCCCGGTCGGGCGCCTGCGCTTCGGTTTCGTTTCGCCGATCCGTCTCCAGGGTTCGACGACGCCTTGTGCGGGCCGTTTCCCGAAGGCCAGACCGGGGGCGATTTCGTTCTACGGCGCGCCGACGGAATTTGGGCCTATCAGCTCGCCGTCGTCGTCGACGATGCGGAGGCCGCGATCAGCGAAGTGATCCGTGGCGAAGATTTGCTCTCGTCGACACCCCGCCAGATCGCGCTCTATCGAGCGCTGGGCCATCCCGTTCCTCGGTTCGCGCACGTCGCCTTGGTCCTCGACGCAGCCGGCGACCGTCTCGCAACGCGGCACCGAGCCGTCTCGATCGCATCGCTTCGAAATGCCGGTCGCTCGGCCGAGCAGGTCATTGGCCAGCTTGCCTGCTCGCTTGGCTTGACCGAGACAACGGCACCGATTGCAGCCGAAGAGCTGATTTCGAGGTTTTCGCTCGACGCGATCCCCCGCTCCTCGTTCACCTGGGATGCCAAGGGTTGACAAGAATGGAATTTTCGACCCTGATTTGTACGTATCAGGGATCAAGGACCGGGCTGTGACATCTAGCGAAAGGCTGATGGAGATCGTCGAGCGCCTAACGGAGCTCGACCCGGTGCGAACCTATCCCCAGCGCGGCGCTACACTGATCGCCGGGATGGTTGGAGCCCATTCGTTTCTGCTCGAGCGCCCTGACGCCGATCCCTTGAGCAGCGAGGACACCCTGACCAGTACGGACCCGACGCTTTCCCTACCGCTGCGGCAAGGTCGAGCGAACGTCGGCACGCTTCATCTCGAGATTGTAGGCGACGCGCCCGATGGGAATCAGCTCGAGCACCTGAAATGGGCTTCCCGTCTCTTCGCGCGCGGGATCGGCTACGCGGAGCGACTGACGGGCGAGGGAAGTCGAAGGCCTGGCGAGGCCGTCGAGCAGACCTTGCGCCGCGCTCCGCTCACCCCGCGCGAGCGCGATGTGGTGTCGCTGCTGGTCGGCGGTGCGAGCACTCGGGAGATCGCGGCGGAGACCGGGCTCACCGTATCGACCGTCAACACCTACCTCAAACGCATTTTCTCCAAGCTTGGTGTGCACTCGAGGGTCGAGCTGATTGCCCGGATGGCTGGGACGGCTACCATCCCGCCGCGCCCCAGCTACGAGGCGCCGCACCCCGATTGATGAGCAGAGAAGACGACCTCACACATTTGGACCGCGATGGTCAGGCTCGCATGGTCGATGTTGGCGAGAAGGCCGAAAGCATTCGCGAGGCGCGGGCTCGGGCGACGCTTCGGATGAAGCCGGAAACCCGGCGCGTGCTCTTGTCCGGCGACGTGCCCAAGGGTGACGCGCTGGCGACCGCGCGCATTGCCGGGATCCAGGCAGCCAAGCGAACCTCCGATCTCATCCCACTTTGTCACCCGCTGGCGATCACCGCTTGTGAAGTCGCCTTCGAGCCAGCCGGCGACGAGGAACGCTTCGTGATCGAGGCGTCGGTTCGCTGCGCCGGTCGCACCGGCGTCGAGATGGAAGCCCTCACGGCCGTGACGGTCGCGGCGCTCACCCTCTACGACATGCTCAAGGCGATCGATCGCGGAATGGCGATCGAAGAGGTCGTTTTGTTGGAGAAGCGGGGAGGTCGAAGCGGCCAGTACCGGCGCGAAGGCTAGTCTCGAACAACGATGCGGCGAACGGCCTGCCAGTCCTCTCGCGTCAGCTCGCGCGTGACGAGGAGAACGGCGAGCGCGCTCAGAAATCCAGCAGCGAGCGCCAGGAGGGCCATCGCGGCCGACGGGTGAGGGACGGCGGCCGCAGCTGCGTACCCGGCCACGGACGCGAGCGCGGCCCGCGCCCAGGTGGAAACCGGAATGAAAACGCCAAACGTTCGGTGTATCACCCAGGCCGACAGCAGGAGGGCGACCAGCATTCCGATCACGGTTCCGGTCGCGGCGGCTCTCAGGGTCTGATCGCCTAGGCCGGCTCGCATCATCAGAACACGGTTCGCAACCACCACCACGAGCAGCGAAACGCCAGCGATCATGGCGGCGACGGATGGCTTTCCCGCCCCACTGATCGCCGTAGCGGAGACCGCAAAGAGGGCGAACGCCGCCACGCCAAAGACCAGAATCGACAGCGCCGGCGCCCCGGCGAGATAGTCCAACGGGTACGCCAAGCGCATCACGCCCTCGGCCGCGCCGGACATCGGCGACGCCACCAACAGGAGCGAGAGCAAGGAAAAGCGCATCGCATGCTGAATCGTCGACCGGGCCGCTTCGCGATTCCCGATGCTCGTCGCCTTGCTGATCATCGGGAACACGATGAACGTCATCGCGATGATCAACTGATAAGGGACAAACGCGAAGGTCTGAGCTGCGCGGTAGTAACCGACGTACTGATTGGCCAGGTCCACTGCGGTCTGGCTCGTCGCGGCGCCGGCGAGGGCGATTTCGGTCGCCGTTCGCTTGAGAACCTGCAGGTCGATCATCAGGATGCCGTTCAGGCAAATCTGGTACGTCCAAATCGGCGCCATGAAGCCGATCCATCGGCGTCTTTGGATCTTCTCTCCGGGCATGCCGGCCTTCCCAAAGCCGATCCAAATCAAGCTGATCGTCACGATGCTGGTCGCGGCCATTGCGAATCCAGCGATCGCCCCCATCGCGCCAAACCCGAGCACCGCTCCAGCCAAGATGCCGATGGTCCGGAGCGTGGAGAACGTCACGTCCAGGCGAGCCTGCTTGGCGAACCAATGCCTGCCATTGAGGCTGCCGACAACCGCGGCGTAGAGCGCATAGGCAAACACGACCAGCGATGCGATTCGCAGCAGTCGAGTGAGCTGACCGTCCAACAGTAGCCGCGCTATCGCTGGTGCGAATGCGAAGAGGGCCAAGGCGAGGGTGCCTCCGACCAGGGCCTGAATGCGCAGCCCCTGTCGAAGGGTCACCTCCGCACGACTCTCGTCTTCACTCACGAATTTCGAAACCGATTGGATCGTCGCGACAATCAGCACATTGGTGAGAATCGCCACCCCGCTCATCGTCGCCGAATAAAGACCGAACTCCTTTGCCTCGCCGAAGATCCTCGGCAGCAGTAGCTGGACGGCATAGCTGGTGACGATGAAGTAGCCCTTCGCGCCAGCAATCGACACCAGTCCGCGACCGGCTCGGCGCGCGTCTTCGGAGGAATTCACCGCGGCCGGTTGTGCCGCTCCCCGTCCGGATGGTCAAGGGTTGACTTGGATCGGCGCATCAAGCCAACTACGGCCCAGTGAAGCTGCTGTTCTTCAGGTCGAGGCGGGGGGCCTACGGGCGCTTGATGTCGGCGGCGGGCGTTCTCGCCGCCGTGGTTCTCATGGGAGCCGCCGGATACCACATGGTCGGCGACGGCCGATGGTCCTGGTTCGATTGCTTCTACATGACCGTCATCACGCTCTCGACCGTCGGGTTTGCGGAAACCCTCGAGGGCATGAACGAGATCCCCGAAGCACGAGTGGTGACCATTAGCTTGATCATTCTCGGCAGCGGAACCTTGCTTTATTTCATTTCGAGTCTCACCGCTTTGATTGTAGAAGGTGACTTGCAGGGAATTCTGAGGCGCAGGAGCATGGAACGAGCAATCGGAAAATTGAGCAAGCACGTCATCCTTTGCGGGATTGGGACGACGGGCTGGCACATCGCAACTGAGCTGCGCGCCGTCGGGGTTCCCTTCTTGGTAGTCGACTCGGATCGCGAAAGGCTCGATGAGCTCAACGCGGAATTTGGCGACGAGCTTCTCTTTGTTTGCGGCGATGCGACCGACGACCATGTTCTCGACCTTGCCGGCGTCGAACGAGCGCGCGGTGTGATCTCCGCTCTGAACGACGACAAAGCCAATCTTTTCGTGACCATAAGTGCCCGCGCCCTCAATCCGACTGCGCGAATCGTGGCCAAGTCCATCGAGCCGTCCACCGAACGCAAGCTGAGGCGGGCGGGCGCCGACGCGGTGGTCGCGCCGAACTACATCGGCGGAGTGCGGCTTTTCAGTGAGATGGTAAGCCCAAAGACGGTCGCGTTCCTCGATCGCATCGTTCAGTTTGGTGGCGGCATCAGCGTCGGTCTCGAAGCGGTCGACGTGCCCGCCGAGAGCCCACTCGTCGGCCTGCGGCTCGCCGAAACCGAGATCCGAGAGGCGGGGGCTCTGGTCGTGGCTGTTCACCGGGCCGACGGGGACTACGTCTACAACCCGGGGGGCGAGCACATGCTCCAAGCGGGGGACTCATTAATCGTTCTCGCCGAAGCCAAGGACGCGACGCGGCTCAGGACCACCATGCAGGGCTGACCGGCGCGATTCGATTCCGGCCCGGTCGAGCGGGTGCTTTTGAACCCGATTTCTGCGCCTGGAAGACCTTGACGCCGACCTTCGGGTGGTTAGGTTGGCGCAACTCCGACGAGAGCGCGGAGACAAAAGGAGACAGGAAAACATGGGAAAGATTATCGGCATTGACCTCGGGACGACCAACTCTGTCGTCGCGGTGATGGAGGGCAAGGACCCGAAGGTCATCGTCAATGAGGAGGGTGACCGGATTACACCGTCCGTGGTGGCATGGGACGACCAGGGCGAGGTCCTCGTCGGCCAGATCGCCAAGCGGCAGTCCATCACCAACCCCGAAGGCACCGTGTACTCGACCAAGCGTTTCATGGGCCGCCGTTACGACGAGCTCGGCGATGACGCGACGCGTATGCCTTACCACGTCATCCAGCGTGAGAACGGCGACGCAGGATTCGAGGTCCGAGGCAAGAAGCTCTCGCCTCCGGAGGTTTCCGCACAGGTGCTCCGAAAGCTCAAGAAGGCCGCTGAGAATTTCCTCGGGGAGCCGGTCACCGAAGCGGTGATTACCGTTCCCGCCTACTTCAACGACTCGCAGCGACAGGCCACCAAGGACGCAGGAAAGATCGCCGGGCTCGACGTGAAGCGAATCGTCAACGAGCCGACCGCGGCTGCCTTGGCCTACGGCCTCGACAAGACCGAGGACCATCTGATCGCGGTCTACGATTTCGGCGGTGGTACCTTCGACGTATCGATCCTCGAAGTGGGCGACAAGGTCGTCGACGTCGTCAGCACCAATGGCGACACGCACCTCGGTGGTGACGATATCGACCAGCGGATCATCGAGCACCTCGTGACCGAGTTCAAAAAGGACACCGGGATCGACGTCGGCAAAGACAAGATGGTCCTGCAGCGCCTCAAGGACGCGGCTGAAAAGGCGAAGATCGAGCTCAGCACGAAGCTCGAGACAACGGTCAACCTTCCATTCCTCACGGCCGACGCGGCTGGCCCAAAGCATCTCAACATCCGGCTGACCCGCGCCAAGCTCGAATCGATGATCGACGACCTGGTTCAGCGCACCCTCGAGCCTTGCAAAAAGGCGCTTTCCGATGCCGGTAAGACCGCTGCGGATATCTCCGAGGTCGTCTTGGTCGGAGGTTCGACTCGAATCCCGGTCGTGCACGAGACCGTGACCAAGTTCTTCGGCAAGGAGCCTCACAAGGGTGTGAACCCGGACGAGGTCGTTGCGCTCGGTGCCGCCGTGCAAGCAGGTGTGCTCTCGGGCGACGTGCAGGACATGGTGCTGCTGGACGTCACGCCGCTCAGCTTGGGCGTCGAGACCCTCGGTGGAGTCATGACGGCACTCATCCAGCGGAACACGACGATTCCTACGCGCAAAGAGGAAGTGTTCTCGACCGCAGAGGACAGCCAGACCAAGGTCGAAATTCACGTTCTTCAAGGTGAGCGCGCCGAGGCGACCAACAACCGGACCTTGGGCCGCTTCCACCTCGAAGGCATCATGCCTGCCCCCCGGGGCATCCCGAAGATCAAGGTCATCTTCGACATCGACGCCAACGGCATTCTCTCCGTGACGGCGAAGGACGAGGCGACCGGCAAGGATCAGAAGGTCACCATCACCTCGAACAGTGGCCTGTCCGACGACGAGATCGAGAAGATGGTCGAGGACGCGGCATCACACGAGGAAGACGACCGAAAGCGCCGCGAGCAGGTCGAGGCACGGAACAAGGCCGATCAGTTGGCCTACGGCGTCGAGAAAGCTCTGGCGGAGGTCAAAGACAAGCTTCCCGCCGAGAAGGTCAGCGAGGTCGAAGGCAAGGTAAAGTCGCTTCGTGAAGCGATCGAAGCCAACGACGCGACGGCCATGGCGAGCCAATCCGAGGCTCTAGAGGCGGCGATGAAAGAAATCGCCGAGGTTGCCTACGCCGCGGCGGCTTCTGCTCCCGAAGGGGCGACCAGCGGAGAGGCCGGCGCCGACGAGGCCGGTAAGGGCGACGATGACGTCATCGATGCAGAGTTCGAAGAAGGCGACTAAACGCGTTTGAACGTGCCCATTGAAGCCCCGCTCGGCCTGGCGCCGTGCGGGGTTTTTCCATTGTGCTTGCCCCCATCGCCCGAGCCCCTATGTACTAGGGACGGCCGCCCGGAGTGGGGGTCTGACTAACTATGCCGTCACTCGATATTCCTTTCTTCGGCACCTTGGTGCTGTGCCTCATCCTGATCAGCGCCTCGTATACGATGGCCGTGGCGATGGGCGCAGGCCAGGGTCGTCCACATCTCCTCCCGTCCGCGCGATGGGGGACCTACGCGACCTGTGCGCTCGTGCTCGTTGCGATTCTCGTCCTGGCGTACGCGTTCCAGGTCCACGATTTCCGCATTCGCTACGTCGCCCGCTACAGCGACCGCTCGATGCCCTGGTGGTACCTCATCACCTCCCTGTGGGGAGGCCAGGACGGCTCCCTCCTGTGGTGGTCGTTCCTTCTTTCGGGCTACACCTTCTTCGCCGTCCGCTGGCTTCGCGGCCGCTACACCGAACTTCAACCCTGGGTCATCGCCACCCTGATGAGCATCTTGATCTTCTTCGTGATCTTGATGCTTTTCGCGGCGAACCCGTTCGCTACCTACATTCGAACGACACCGGGGGATGGGGAAGGCCTCAACCCGCTGCTTCAGAACTACTGGATGGCGATACATCCGCCGGTCCTCTACATGGGATTCGTCGGCTGGTCGGTGCCGTTTGCGATTCTGGTCGCTGCGATGGTCACCGGTCGTCTCGGCAACGAGTGGGTCCGCGCCGCGCGCCTTTGGTCCATGATCGCCTGGACCTTCCTCTCGATCGGCCTGCTGCTGGGCTGCCTCTGGTCGTATGAAGAGCTGGGCTGGGGCGGCTACTGGGCCTGGGACCCGGTGGAGAACGCCTCGTTCATGCCCTGGCTGGTGGGCACGGCCTATTTGCATTCCGTGCTGATTCAAGAACGTCGGCAAATGATGAAGGTCTGGAATGTCTTCCTCTTGTTCCTGACGTTCTTCCTCACGATTTTCGGCACCTTTTTGACTCGGTCGGGGCTGATCGCGAGCGTGCACTCCTTCGCTCGCTCGGACATCGGCCAGTACTTCGTTTGGTACATGGCGTTCCTTCTCCTCGCGATTGCGGCGCTGATGATTTGGCGCCTGCCCAAGCTCAAGGCCGACAACGAAATCGAGTCGCTCGTCAGCCGCGAATTCGCATTCCTGCTGAACAACTGGGTCTTGCTCGGGATGATGGTTTTCGTGCTCATCGCGACGACCTTTCCGCTGCTCAGCCAATGGGTGCGGGGCGAAGAAGTCACCGTCGGTCCCGGCTTCTACAACAAGTGGATGGTCCCTCTAGGCATCGTGCTCCTGTTCTTGGCAGGGCTAGGGCCCTTGGTAGCCTGGCGAAAAGCGACCGGGTCCAAGCTCTTGCGGGCGATGGCCTTTCCGGTCGGTGTGGGTCTCGCCGTTGCCCTGTTGCAGGCTCTCTTCGGGGCGCGCCTCGGCTACCCATCCGTCGTCGAGCCAACCGAGATTTACGACACTGCCACCGGCACCGTCCTCGCCTGGATGTCGGCCATCGCGCCGGGCGTTTCGTTCGCGACCTGTGCGTTCGTACTTGCAAGCGTGGGCCAAGAGTTCTGGCGCGGCATCCGCGTTCGCATGAGGAAGGGCGAAGGCGCCGGCACGGCGCTCGTCAATCTCGTGTCCAAGGGGCGTCGCCGCTACGGCGGTTACATCGTGCACATTGGCATCGTCTTCATGTTCATCGGCTTTACGGGGGCCGCCTACGACATCGAGCAGGAGAGCGCGCTTCGCCCGGGCGAAACGATGGACATTGGCAAGCACACCGTGCGCTACGACCAGCCCCGGATGGAGACCGACCCGAACAAGCGAATGATCTTCACGGACATGACGCTTCTCGACAAGAGCGGAAACGAAGATGGGCAGGTCGCGCCCGGCAAGTTCATCTACCGGACGCATCCGCAGATGCCGACGACCGAAGTGGCCATTCGCAGCCGCCCCTCCGAAGATGTTTACGTGATCATGAGCACCGTCGATCCGTCGACCCAGCGAGGCACCTTCCGGATCATCATTCGTCCCTTGGTGGCTTGGATCTGGTTCGGCGGCATCGTGCTCTTGTTTGGTGCGCTGCTCGGCATGTGGCCAACCGGTCGTGAGCTTCTTCGCGACGAAGCGCCCCGCGTGCGGCGGTTCCGTTTTTCGCCGGCGACGGCTGTGGTTGGCCTCGCGATCCTGGTCGCGACGATGATCGCCTGGGTCGGCGTAGCCTCGGCACAGAACGACAGCAGTAGCTCGCTGCACGCCGGGTCGGTGGTCATCAATGATCCCGTCGAGCGGCAGTTGTTTGGTCGCCTTCTGTGTCAGTGCGGCGACTGCGCACGCTTGCCGCTCGATACCTGCGCTTGCGGCTGGGCCGACGACAAGCGCATTGAGGTCCGTGAGCGGCTCGCGGCCGGTGAGGAACCCACCAAGATTCAGGAGTCCTATCGCGCTCAGTATGGCGCAGCTGCTCTGGCGATACCCTCAGACAAGGGCCTCGACCGCGCGCTTTGGGCCGTGCCGGTCGCGGCAATGGTTCTTGCGGTTGGCTTCATCGTGGTGCTCGGCCGTCGTTGGCAGCGTCGCGGCGTGGCGCCAAGGGCGCCTACTGCCTCTGACGCAAGCGAGAAGGTCGAGTACGATTCGCGTCTCGACGCCGAGCTCGATCGCCTGGAGGAAAGCTAATGGCCGACTACCTGCCCTGGTTGTTCGTCATCGGAGCGGCGCTGGCCGTGGTTGCTGCGCTGATGAGCCTCTGGCTCAGCCTGAGCTTGGCGTTCTCGGACCAGCTCGTCGGCGGAGCCCGCGCGCAGTTCACCACCGACGCGCGCCGCGACTTGCTGACCGAGAAAGAAAACCTGCTTCAAGAAATTCGCGACATTGCGTTCGAGCATGACGCGGGCAAGCTCTCGGACTCGGATTACGAAGAGATCAATGCGAAGCTCCGCGCACAGGCCCGCCACGTCCTTCACGAATTGGACATCGGCGCAGGGCCGTTCAGAGATGAGGCCGAGGCGCTGATCGCCGATCGGCTTTCCGACGAGGCATGATGCGAATTGCAGCTCTGATCGGCCTTCTGTCGTGGGCCCCGACGTTCGTATCGGCGCAGCAGGATCAAACGGTGGTCAATCGCGTTCTCGGCAACGTACCGGACCTCGTGACCTCAGTCGTAGATCCCGAGCTCCCCAAGGGGACCATCGTAGTAGGCGTCGTCGACCCGTCTGGTGCGCCGGTCCCCAAACAGGCGGTACGTCTGGGTCTCATGGAGCAGTCCGGCGGTCGCGATAGCAAAGCCTGCGTGACCGACGACCAAGGGAGTTGTTCCTTCGACGGCTTGCTGACCGACGCCAAGCATTCCTATCGTGTGAACGTGCCGTTCGAAGGCGCGCGGTACAGCTCGACCCCGTTTCGACTCGACGCGGAGAAGGGTCAGCGAGTGGGGGTGATTCGTCTCCCCGTAACCGGTGACAACCGGCGTGTCTTCCAGGTGCTCGGCCGTACGATGGTCGAGTTCCGGGACGGCCGCGCTCGAGTGAGTCAGGACGCTCGACTCAGCAACCTGGGCGAGTCGACGTACGTATTTCCCGATGGTGGAATGCGGATTCCATTGCCCAAGGGCTTCAAGGCTTTCGACGCCTTGGCCGTCATGACCG
>Ga0265303_10000868_pt1 | contig 17908 bp, 12 predicted proteins | sample Helome_2_FD_192494 | JGI IMG/M metagenome (GOLD analysis project Ga0265303, IMG submission 192494) | Marine sediment microbial communities from subtidal zone of North Sea - Hel_20160317 (Illumina Assembly) | ecosystem: Environmental > Aquatic > Marine > Subtidal zone > Sediment ... | reverse complement strand
CGAGCACACCACCCACGCTGCCAGTGAAACCGAAGTTGAAAAGTATTTGAAAAAATCATCGCTGCTGGAAGATAAACCGCAGCTACTTCGTCTGGATGTCATGCAGGAAGATGCGGATGAACCTAGACTGATCGAGGGGATAAAACACCTTATATCTGAGTAGCCGATAGATACTGAGTATTAGGCCCTTGAGGGCGTTTTTCTGACAACATGTTGTAAAAAACTGAGGGTTTCAGGTTTCAGTGTTCAGGTGTCAGGATTTAGCGACTCGCCTGCCTGACACCTGACACCTGACACCTAAACTTTAATACCGATACTATGGAACTAATAAACCAGCATACCAAAAAAATCATGGAAGGGTGCAAGCAAAGAGCCCTGGATGCCGGCCTTCGCTTTCAGGACGAAACCCTGGAATATATCGTTTCCAACCGCGATCTACTGGAACTCACCCCCAAAGTGATGATTCCTACCCTTTATGACTATTGGGTTCACGACGTGGAGGTCTTGAAGGAAAAAGGCAGATACGAATTGTATCCCAGCAACCCTTATGAAACCGTCATCAACACCCGGCCGGCCATCTCCTTTTACAACGACAACAATCCGGACTGGATGAACGTCATGATTTTCTATCACGTTCTGGCCCATATTGATTTTTTCCAGAACAATCTGTACTTCCGCCACACCTGGGATTACGATTTCACCGGCCGGGCCCTTTCCGACAAGCGCATGATGACCAAACTGCGATCGGAAAAAGGCCGCTGGGTGGATTACATCATCGAATTTTCCCGGGGCATCGACAACCTGGTCGGATATCATGATGAACTTTCGCGCCTCAATCGTGTCCCCCGTACCGACCAATCAAAGATGCTCGACTTTTACTTCGACGTGTTTCTGCAGTCGATTAAAAACGTAAAAATCAATAAGTATATAAAAGAAATTGAGCGCTACAATGAATGTATGCGGGAAAACCCGAAACTGGGAGAAAAGACTTTTTTTTCAGATGTGATCAGAAAGCATCCCGAGTTCGACGCCATCTATAAAAAAGCGCTAAAGGAAAAGCCCAACCGCAGGCTAGACCTGATGGAATATATCCTGGAACACTCGACATTTTTGGCCAAGGAAAAAAACAACTGGATGAAACCTGTCATAGAGGTAGTGCGTAAAACCTCTATATTTTTCCAGCCACAGATCCGCACCAAAATAATGAATGAGGGCTGGGCCAGTTACTGGCATGAAAAACTTTTCCTGCAGGATGACCGTATCGATGGGCACGAGGTGGATTTTGCCCGCACCCACGCAGGGGTGACATCCATGCCGCGGGTGGGTTTAAATCCATATGCGCTGGGACTGCGATTGTTTTATTACATCGAGCAGCTCACCGACCAGGGCAAGTACTCAATTGAGTTCAGACGCCTTTTAGACGCCGAAGTACGCAAACAATTCGATGCCCAAACCGGACGGGGAAAAGATTTCCTGTTTAAGCTGCGGGATAATTTTAATGACTTTATGTTTATCAACACCTTTGTGGATCAGGATTTTATCAATCAATACAAGCTGTTTGTAGCCGGACGGCGTTTGAACGAGCAAAGGGGGGTCTGGGAATATTACGTAAAAAGCCGCAGTGCCGAAAGCTATCGCCAGATGCTGCTGGACACGCTCTACCATCCGCCATGCATCGAAATCGATCAGAAAAAATCAAAAAATAGCGACCTTTATCTGGTGCACCGCTTTGAAGGTAAACCCCTTGTAAAAGAGTTTATCTCCAACACGATGCTGGGAATTGAATATCTATGGGGAGCTGCGGTTAAGCTTGAAACCAACGAAGTAGTGCCGGCCGAACCATCGCAGGCAAGGCTCCCCATTCCCGGTCTGACCATGCCGCTGGAAGATGACCGCCAAACCCAGAAAATCAAGTGGCAGCGCGTCCGTTATACGATGAAGGACCGCAAGCTGTCGAAGGAAAACATTTCGGAGACCAGAACCCCGTGACCAAGAAGCAGAAAAAAGCCACTTCAGACCGGAAAAAGAAAATGAAGAGTATCAAAAATTTAATCACGCCTTCGAAGAAAAAGGCGGCTCCCGTACAGGATGACGATCCGGCCGTAAAAAATATCCAAAAGGCTATGGACAGCCTTAACCAGAGTATTGGCGAATTTGAGCAACGCATTTCTATCCCTTTTGAAGGCTTTCTCAATGAAATTGTCACCAACCCCCAGATTGTTATTCGCAATGCCTTCCAGGTCTTTCACGATATGATGAAGGCCTACGTCGGTGAAGGTGTCGAAGAATATCCGGATGATCCCGAATCCATTCATTATGTTCTCTACGACTGCAGCAGGTTGTTTGCTGAAGGTGCCGATTATCCATTTTTCGCCGACCGCCTCTTTGCCAATCGACTGATCAGCCTGGTTGAAGCCCTAAAACGGGGTGCCCAACAAAATAAAATCTATATTTTCAAGGGCCCTCCCGGCTGTGGTAAGAGCACATTCTTAAATAATCTGCTGATGAAATTCGAAGAATATGCCAATACCGACGCCGGCATGCGCTATGAAAATGTATGGAGATTTGATCGAAAGATCCTGGAGGAATTCAGGGATTTTGAAACCCATCCGGTGCTTGAAAAATTGTCGCACCTGCTGGACACATCTTTTGAAAATCAGGCGGAAGCGATAACTGAATCTAATTCCGGCAACTCTCTGCAGAGTTCCGAGGCCTATGCTGCTGCACGCTTTTCTCCTCAGCTGGCAAACAATTATATTGAAGTTCCGTGCCCCAGCCACGACAATCCAATTCTGATGATACCGAAGCACCATCGCAGGGAATTTTTTGACGATCTTTTTAAAAACGACGAATTCAAGTGGAAGCTATCCACTGAAAAAGAATATGACTGGGTCTTTAGAGATAATCCGTGTACCATCTGCAGTTCTTTATATGAAGCATTGCTGGACCGCCTGCAAAGTCCTCAAAAAGTCTTTGAGATGCTCTATGCGCGACCGTATCGGTTCAACCGTCGCCTGGGTGAGGGAATTAGTGTTTTTAACCCGGGTGATAAGCCCTTGCGACAAAACGTTATGAGCAATCCAATTTTACAGCGGCGGATCAATAGCCTCCTTAAAGACAGCAACCGGGTAAAATATATTTTCTCCGAGTATGCTAAAACCAATAACGGCATTTACGCCCTGATGGATGTAAAGAGCCACAACACCGAACGGTTGATCGAGCTTCACAACATTATCAGTGAGGGCGTTCACAAGGTCGAAGACATTGAGGAAAATGTAAATTCTCTGCTTTTGGCAGTGATGAACCCGGAGGATGAAAAGAACATTCAAGGATTTCAGTCCTTTTTGGACCGGGTGGAATATATAACCATTCCCTATGTGATGGACCTGGCCACCGAGGTGGAAATTTACCGTAATATTTTTGGCAAACACATCGACGAAAGATTTCTGCCCCGCGTGTTGCATAATTTTGCCCGGGTGATCATCTCTTCGCGCCTGAATCTCAAATCCGAGGCCATGCTTGAATGGATCGGTGATCCCAATAAATACCGGCTTTATTGCGACGAGAACCTGCAATTGCTCAAAATGGAAATCTATACCGGATACATACCCAAATGGCTCAAGGAAGAAGACCGTAAAAACATGACAGCCAAACGGCGGCGTAATATTATCGGCGAATCGGAAAAAGAAGGCGAACACGGCATCTCAGGCCGCGATTCCATCAAAATATTCAATAAGTTTTTTTCAGCTTACGCCAAAGAAGATAAGCTGATCAACATGTCTGATCTTTGCAAGTTTTTCACCACAATCAATAAAAGTGTAAAAGATTTAATACCGGCGGGATTTCTAGATTCGCTGCTGCGCATGTATGACTATACGATCCTGCAGGAAGTCAAAGAATCTCTTTACTACTATAATGAAGAACAGATCTCCCGGGAAATCCAAAATTACCTGTTTGCGATAAATTTTGAAATCGACTCGGTTGAAACCTGCACCTATACGGGAGAAAAGCTGACCATAACCGATGAATTTCTGGAAAGTATCGAACAGCGTTTGCTGGGTGCCAAAATAAATGGTGATCAACGCAAGGCCTTTCGCAAAATGTCTCAAAAAGAATACACCACCAGAACTCTAACCCAGGAGATCATGGTGGAGGGCCTTCCGATTTCAGAGACAAAAATCTTTCAATCTATGCATGACCGCTATGTGTATAATCTGAAAGAAAAAGTGCTGGATCCGTTTCTGGAAAATGAAAATTTCCGGCGGGCGATAAAAGACTATAAGGGCGAAGATTTCAAAACCTATGATAAGCGCATTAGAGACGATGTGGGCTATTTGATTAACAACCTGTGTGAAAAATACCGATATACAGACCAGGGTGCCAAAGAAGTCTGTATGTATGTCATTGATAACGATCTGGCGAAAAAATTTGCAGCTCCGTAAGAAAAATTCAGGAATTCAACAACCCCGGGTTAGCCTTAACGGTCCCGCTAAAATTCTGTATTCCACAGAAGTTAATCTCTAGTACCTTGAGGATGTAACCACCGTTGCCGAATTCATCTGAGCCTTCAGGGAATCACAGTATTCGTCAAAAATAAAATACATACACCGATTGGCATGCTGAGATTTCTCGTAGAAACTGCAGTCAATCTGCTGTTTCTGACAACCGGCTGTGCAAATGGACATTTCCTCTTGTTTGCAAAAATTGGTTTCCGGATGAGCCATCACATTCACCTCGCACTGTAAATTTTTCACCTCCGACTTTATATCTGAATTTAACCCCATTTATATTATCGGCCGACCCTACGATTACTTTAAATTCTGGTGTAATAAAACAAATTCCGTAAGCAAGGGGCCGAAAGGATGTTTTCCGCAAAATTGAAAGGAACAACGTTGAAGTCTAAATTTATCTGCTTATCTTTACGGTTGCCGGCTTTGATCAGAAAAAATAAGCCGTTTCAGAAGCCCAACCCAACATTAGAATCCTAATTCAAGAGAGACGGTTCCGATGCTTAAACAAAAAGAAATATGGCTGGATAACGGGAAGCGCAAAGATCAGCTGGATGAATCAAACAACAGTGTCAAACCGACCTATTTCGGATATGAGCGGGTAGCCCGGGATCAAAAAACGGATCGGGTTATACAACATTTTAATTCGGTGGCGCAGCACTATGACTTTATGAATTCCCTTTTGAGCTTCGGCATTCATCATCTCTGGAAACGCACGGCAGTTCGAATGATGGAATTGGTCCCCGGTGATCGAATATTGGATGTCTGCGGCGGCACGGCTGATCTGGCTATGCTGGCTGCCAGAGATATCGGGTCGGCCGGGGCTGTCATCGTGTACGATATTAACCGTGCCATGATTCAGGCCGGCCTGCACAAGGTGGCCCATAAGGATATCGCCCCCCGAATCGGATATGTGCAGGGCAATGCCGAAACCGTCAGTTTCCCGGATAAGCACTTTGATGCCGCAATGGTTGGCTTTGGTATTCGCAATGTCACCAATATGAAAAAGGGATTTGAAGAAATGTACCGGGTATTAAAACCCGGAGGGAAAATGATGTGCCTCGAATTTTCCAAGCCAACCTTTCCGCCCTTCCGGTGGCTGTATGATATTTATTCTTTTTATGTCATGCCCTTTCTCGGAGAGCTGATCGTCGGATCGCGCAAAGCCTATACCCACCTGCCGGAATCTATTCGCATGTTTCCGCTGCCCGATGAATTGTCCGATCTGCTGATGAAAATTGGATTCTCTCGGGTCAGCTACCGCAACCTCACCAACGGAATTGCCGTCATCCATCTGGCCGTCAAGTAAGCCCACTTATTCTTAATAACTGATCTCAACATAGTTTTACGTCAAGGACGGGTTGGGATTCCTCGGCGAGAAGGTTTCAGGTGTCAGGTGTCAGAAAGGAGGGAGCGACAACGAAGAATTATAGAGCAGGAATCACCAAATCGATGATCTGGTGAAAATAGGTCATTTTCTGTTCAAGCTTAAGGTCTCATTGTTCAGGATTAACCTCTCGTGTTTGCATTCCCAACGTCTTACTGCTTTTCATCCTGACACCTGAAACCGACTTAAGCCTGACACCTTCAAATGATAAAATTGGTGTGCAAACAAGAAAGGCTTAGGTATCCGATCAATCCTTTTCGACCGGGAACGTCATATGAGCCCCGTTCCAGCCGATAATGGTTACAAAAACCGATAGCGACAGAACCAGCACCAGGTAGATAATGCCAGGCCCCTGCAGCGAATCCATGACATCCGGCACAATGACCCGCCAGATGAAAATGACGACGGCAACCGCCAGCATGATGAGGGATAGGGGGATTTTGATCTTTACCGGTTTAAGCATCTTGGCCATATAGTTAAGCCACCAGGTATAGACCCCGGTTGAAATGGCCACTACGGAAAATAATATCCCGCCCCCGAGACAATGAAAAGCTGTGGTCTCAAATTCTTTTAGGCCGGTGATCAGGAAAAGCACGTTAAACACCGTCGTGGAAAACATAAAAACAATGGGAAAATGAACCGTCATCGGATGCGGATGGCGTCTGAGCATCGGATAACGGGTAATCAGCCAGTCGATCGGCCGGGGAATTTCGCGCTCATCGACCACTTTTTTTACAACGCCCACCCGGGGGTATCGCTCCAGCACATCTTTTTCGTGGGGGGCGCCCTGAAGATCGGTGGTCAGTTCATGACCGGCATGATGGCGTTTCATATGGACGCCGTTGCGCCACATTTTGCTTTCGCTGACATCATAAACTTTGCCGTCGTAAGCGACATAAACGGGATTTCCGTTGGCACCATTGTAATCGGCAAGTTCGTCTGGAGTGAATTCTTTCATGGTTTCCCCCATCCCCTGGTTAGGGTCTTAAATCATCAGTGCGACCAGTACGATCACAAACAGAGCCGGCGGATAATAGCTGGCCTTATTAAACAGGGCCATGGCATCTGAAACCTGCAGGGTTCGAAAAAGCTTTAAAGCCGGCACTAAAAGCCAATAAACCCCCATTGCCAGAGAAATTATGACACAAAATATTACATAATCAACCTGGGAATAATAAAACACCAACCCATTCAGGCACAATGCCAGAACAAGGGTTACCAACACCATTAGGCGTGCGGCCTGAAAGCCGTAACAAACCGGTATGGTCTGCGCTTTAAACCGCTTATCTTCATTAATGTCCACCCAATCGTTGGGAATGTTCTGACCGCCGATTTCCCAGAAAAAAAGCGTCAGGAATAGGAAAACCACATATGCCCAGGATGGGTTTGGATCCACCGCAAACACAGCGGCAATGGCACCGGAGGTTTTTACAGCGCCGCTGACAACTGTGCGAAACGGGCTGACCCGCCACAACATGCAATAGATGGCTTCCAGGGTACAGCCGGCCAGGAAAATGAGAACGCAAACCGGGTTAAGGATATAAGCACCGACTAAGGCCACCGATCCCCAGGTCAAAGTCCATATCAGACCCTGCTTGAAGCTCAACAACCCCTGCGCCATCGGATGCCGGACGATCAGGCTGTCCAAATCACTCTGTGAGTTTGAAAAACCGCCAACAGCAGCCTTTTCTTTATCGACTTCGTAGTCGATCACGTCGTTTAGTGCATAAACGGCGGTATAACCGGCGAAGGTCGTGATGAGACCTAAAAGAATGACGTATGCAGGCGGAAAATGACCCAGCCACAGCAATGCGCTAAAGGCCGGGGTACACATATCCAACAATCCATGCGGCGTGCGCGAGAGCGCAAAATATAATTTAAAGCGAGAACGCCCGGTGAAGTGACTATCCATTGATGTTTCGGGCACCTGGTCTATCCTATCGGCAGTAATAAATTTTGGGTTATATGATATTGGAACATAGTGATAACAGTTCGTATTTAATGAGTTTTCAGAAGCCGAAGGTCATCCGGCGCAGCTGAAATAACAAGGGGAAATGTTTACCATGCAACCAATATTTACGTCAAGGACGTTATAAGACCCGGTGCTGGACTTGTAAATACAAAGCCCCGCAGGGGCGGGGCTCGTATCAGTTTTTAAAAATATGATTCTTTTAGGCCTCAAGCGAAGCGGTCCTTAAACGGAGCACATCTGATGCGCGCTGTGCTCTGCCAGTGCAACGATCCGGTAACGGAGCAAAGCGCCTTCTACTCCTGCATCTGACACTCCTTATCCCATTCAGGGCAGGCAGTTTTCATTTCCGAGGTATACTTTTCCATGCATTCGCCGCATTCCATATCGAAATTAGGAACATGCCCGTAACGTTCTTTCATTTCCTCCTCAGACAGCACCTGAGATCCACTGCATCCGCATTGCGGACAAGCCGTTTGAACTGTAAAACGTTTTTTCGCCATGTATAGCCTCCACTTTTTTTGAATCAGTTAAATCGTAAATTAGAAAAATAGCCAAACAGGAAAAAAGATTTCATCTCGCAAAACTTATCTATACAACTGGTGTCATTCACAAGTCAACTATTCAACTATTTAATAACTTTTTGATCTTATCCACGCTCAAAATATTTTCTTCAATAGCGACCTCGCGGATTGTTTTGCCGTTATCATATGCTTTTTTGGCAATGGCCGCCGCCTTATCATATCCGATCTCCGGCACCAGGCCGGTCACCAGAGCCAGGCTTTTTTCGATGTATCCGGCACAGATCTCCCGGTTGGCGGTAATACCGGAGACGCATTTTTGAGCAAATACGCCCGAAGCCGACGCCAACAGGGCAATAGCTTGCAGCAGGTTGTAAGCCATCACCGGCAGCATGACGTTTAACTCAAAATTTCCGGCCTGCCCCCCCATCATGATGGTGGTATCGTTGCCCATTACCTGGGCGGCCACCTGCAGGACCGCCTCGGGGATAACGGGATTGACTTTGCCGGGCATAATCGATGACCCTGGTTGCAGGGATGGAATGTTAATTTCGCCGATGCCGCATCTGGGACCGGAGGCCAGCCAGCGTATATCGTTTGCTATTTTTATCAGGCTGACCGCCAGGGCTTTTAACGCACCGCTGGTTTCAACAGCTGCATCCTGAGCGGATTGGGCCTCAAAATGATTTTGGGCTTCGACAAAGGGCAAGCCGGTGTGGTTTGAAATCATAGCGATGACCAGGTGTGCAAAGTCCTGATGGGTGTTCAAGCCGCTGCCGACGGCAGTCCCTCCCAGAGCCAGTTCAGCCAGCCGGGGTTCGGCGCCCCGGATGCGGTCGACGGCAAGTTCTATTTGCCGGGCGTAGCCCGAAAACTCCTGGCCCAGATACATTGGGACAGCATCCTGCAGATGGGTTCGTCCGAGTTTGCGGATATCTTTAAATTCATTGGCTTTGGCAGTCAATGCACTTTTAAGGAATTTTAGCGATGGGATTAGACGCTCATCAATCAGCATCAAGGCCGATATGTGAACCACTGAAGGAATCACATCATTGCTGGACTGTCCCAGATTCACATGATCATTGGGATGGACCGGCGATTTGCCCCCTTTTTGACCGGTCAGGATTTCATTGGCCCGGGAAGCCACCACCTCATTCATATTCATGTTTGTGGAAGTGCCGGAGCCGGTCTGAAAAATATCCACCACGAATTGGCTGTCATATTTTCCATCCATAACCTCCCGGGAGGCCCGGGAAATAGGATCCGCTAATTCAGGATCCAGCAGACCGAGCTTCTTGTTGGCCTGTGCCGCACAATGTTTAACCAGAGCCAGGGCATGGATAAAGGCTGCCTGAAACTTTAGATCGCTGATGGGAAAATTATCCGCCGCCCGCTGGGTTTGGGATCCGTAATAAGCCTCCGCAGGAACATTAACGATTCCCATACTATCTTCTTCTTTGCGGTATTTCATTTTTCTGTCCTTGATACTGATTTCTAGTCTCTTGTTACTGGCGACTGGTCACTTGTCTCTGGCGGCTGGTTGCCGTTAACTCTTGACACTCGATGCTCGATACTGGATGATCTGCATTTACGGACCAGTCAGAATATCATCGAGAATCGAACATCCAGTATCCAGTATCAATTGGTAATAGCAACCGGACTTCCAGTGGCAAGACACCAGAGACCAGTAACCAGTGATCATAGACCACAGACCAGCACCATCACCTTGCCGGCATCCTTTCAATATTACCTCTGAGTTGCGCGATTTCAACCCCCAGACTGACACACTGAATGCCATTCAAGCATTTTTCTGCATCGCCCTCCTCGAGAAAGGTTTTAAGCTCACACTCGCCGTTTTTTAAATCCACAACCCACCGTTTATTTTTTCCGTCATATTCAACATTAATCGCGATACCGCATTCACCGATATCAGGGTAAATTGAGCGTATTTTTTCACAAAGTTCGCTTTTATCAATCATATCGAGCCTCCTTTTTCAGATTTGGTTTCAGAGTCCCATTATCTTCAACTAAGGTCGAATGCCGATCTTGAGGCGCCATTTTTTCATAACCGGATAATGCAACTTTCTCCAATATCCGCCTCTGTCACCATAAGCTAGAATTGAAAAGGACAATTGAGATCGTTCACGAGATTAAAATAAGACCCTTGATGGCGTTGGCAAGACTGTTTGATCTGCAGGAGAATTGCTTGCCTGATCTTCCGCAGGCAGGATCCGTCTCCAAAAGATCTGTATGACAGGTGCGCTGATTAGAAAAGAATAGGTCACAACCAGGCTGCCCGACTAATTCTTTTTCTTTTCCATACGGATAAAAAACATGAGAAGGGCCGGGATGACAAACACGGTAAAAACGGTGGAAACCGCCAAACCCCCAAGCACCACGCTTCCCAGCCCCCGGTAAAACTCGGATCCCGGACCGGGAATCAAAACCAGGGGAAGCATGCCGAATATGCTGGTCGCGGCACTCATATAAATAGGCCTTAGCCGGGTGCGAGTGGATTCGAGAACGGCTTCGCGATAGGGCATATTGTTAAAGCGGACATTGTTTAAGGATTGATGAACGATGAGAATGGCATTGTTGACGACTACGCCGATCAGGATCACAAAACCGAGCATGGTGAGAATATCAAGGGGCTGACTGGCAATCAGCAAATTGACCATCTTGAGTCCGAGCAACCCCCCGACAGCTGCAAGCGGTATGGTGAACATGATGATAAAGGGATAGATAAAATTGCCGAATAAAGCCGCCATTAACAGGTAGGAAATTGCCGCTGCCAGTATAAAGTCCCATTGCAGACTCTTGCGGGTTTCGGTAAGTTTATCCGCGACACCGCTTTGTCCAATATCGATACCCTGCAACACCTCCTGTCCGGACAGGGGTGTCACCACTTTTGAATTAATGATTTCCATTGCTTCCTGCAACGGCAAAAATACGGGCGGTGTGACTTCCAGCGTGATCGTACGCTGCCGTTCCAGATGCCTGATCTGGGAAATGCCGGTAGTCCGTTCCAGCCGGGAAAGGGCGGATACCGGTACAACCTTGCCGCCCGGAATGGCAATCAGTGAATCATACAGCCTCTCGGGGGTCGAAATATCCTCCTCGGAGGCTTTAAGAACCATGTCTATTTTTTTTTGCCCCTCCTGTTTGAATTCTCCGATTTCACGGCCATCCATGAGAACGTCGATCGCAACACCGAAATCCCGGGCCGTCATACCCGCTGCTTTAATTCGATCGCGTTCAGGAATGATCAGCACTTCTGGAAAGAGCAATTCAAGGGAAGGCACGGGCCTGATTTGAGCCTGGGGGATCTCCTTATTGATGGCACCGAAAAGCATCCCGGCGGCTTGAACAATGCGGTTCAAATCATCGCCACTGATATTCACCTCAATCGAGCGCCCCCTGCCGAGGCTGGTTTGAAATACGCCGGCCTGGATGCTAATGCCGTACATTCCCGGGATGGAATAAATTGTGCGCATCATAAGCGGAATGAGTTCGCCGGCGCGCTGTTCGTGAATACTGATAATTCCAAAAAGCATAATCTGCTCCGCACCGACATAGAACATATTCTTAATTCCGGGAAATCCGTTGTTGTCTTTGCCGAAATAAGGAGCATTGACCCTGTAGATATGCTCTCCGATGATCTTGCGTTCATCAAAAGAAAGACCAGGGGGCGGAATCAGGATATTGATAACCAGGTTCCGGTTGCCCTGGGGCAGGTACTCCATTTTCGGCATCAGCAGAATTGCGCCGTAGATGGAAAGGATGCTAAAAAGGAGCACCGTCGCCGTCCGCGTTATCCAGTTTCTGGTAACGACATGGACCAGGCTCATGATGCCTTTTTCAATCAGCATACCAGATGCGCCCAGATAGGACTTAGATTTAACCGTTTGCTGCTTGCGTTGGCTCAGGGTAAACAGTTGTTTAGAGAACATCGGAATGACCGACACCGACACAAACAGGCTCAAGGCGACAGCAAACGTCACCGCGATGGCAATATCCCTGAATAGCTGGCCGGCTTCTGCCTGCATAAAAATAACCGGCAGAAATACGGCAATGGTTGTCAGGGTCGATGCCAGGATGGCACCCCAGACTTCCCGGGTACCTTCATAGGCGGCTTTAAATGCTGACTTGCCCTTGTTGCGATGCCGATCGATATTTTCCAGTACAACGATGGCACTGTCAATCAGCATTCCGACCGCAAACGCAATGCCGGCCAGGCTGACGACATTCAGATTTCTTCCCAGAAGTTTCATGAAAATAAAAGTGCCGATAATACTGATTGGGATGGCGGTGGCAACGATAATGGTAGAAGTAAAACTCCGAAGGAAAATCAGCAGTACTATAACGGCCAGCGTCCCGCCCAGCAATATGTTCTGGCGGACCAGCGAAATTGCCCCGCGAATATATTGCCGTTGATCATATACCCAGTCCAGAAAAATCTTTTCGGTGGCAAGTTTTTCTGCATTCAGCCAGTTAACGACTTCCTCGAGCCGGTCCGATAGCTCCAATATGTTGGCATCCGGCGCGGGCTTGACGCCAATGGCAATGCCTTCCTGGCCCAGATGCAGCATGGCGGTGTTTAACTTTTCATACCCGAAGCTAACCTCGGCCAAATCCGCCACTTTGATGCGCTGCAATCCGTTGGACCGGACAACAATATTTTCAATGTCCACAGGTGATTTAAATTCAGCCACCATCCTGATTCTATAATCTCTGCGCCCCACCCCCAGGGTGCCGGCGGAAATGTTGACATTCTCTGCCCTGAGAACATTAATTAAATCAGTGATGGTCAGGCCATAGGCAGCCAGGCTTTCAGGCTTGACAATGATGTGCATCTCTTTTTTAATACCGCCGCCGATGAACAGATCGGCAACACCTTCTGTGCGCTCGAGGTATTGCCGAATATTGTTTTCAAAATAGGTCCGGTAAGTGTAGGTGGAATGCGAATTTCCGTCCAAGGTTTTTAAGACCATCCATATAACAGGTGAGGTCGCGGCTCCGGTGGCGGATATAATCGGTTTATCAGCATTTTCAGGATAGTCCGGAACTTCATCCAGCTTATTTGAAACCCTCAGCAAGGCGCCATTCACATCGGTTCCGATACTGAATTTCAAAGTAATGCTTCCCTGGCTGTTAAAGGATGAGCTTTCCATCTCCATCAAGCCCGGAATGCCTTTTAAAACCTTTTCCTGTTCTTCTATGATCTCCCGTTCAACCTCGTAGGGTGTCGCCCCTGGCCAGGTGGTCGTAACCGTAATTTCGGGCTCTATCACCGTTGGGCTCAATTGATAGGGCAGGCTCGTCAGACCGATCCACCCAAAAAGAACCACCAGGATGATACCGACAATAATCGAAACCGGTTTTTCGATTGAAAACCTGATGGGGTCCATGGTGCTGGCCTCTGGCTACTGGTTGCTGGTCTCTGGTGGTGGGTGTTCCGGCCTTTGTTCCTGGTTACGTGTTACGAGTTGCGGGTTCCGTGGTGAAAATCAGACAAATCCGAAATCTGCAATCCCAAATCGAAGACCTCTGTCATCTGTCCTCCGGCGCTTTAAAGGATATCGCCTGTCCATTCCGCAGGCGTTCGTTGCCTTCTATGACTACCAGCATACCTTCTTTTAAGCCTGGAGACGCAACGCCTGCATCCAGACCCTCGAAACCAATTATATCAACCGGCAGCATGGTCGCCTTGGAATTTTCCGCAGTGAAAACCACAGTCTGACCGAATTTGGTTATAATCGCATCCCGGGGAACGATCAGTGTCGTTTTAATCTCACCCCTTGGCAGGGTTACCCTGGCCGACATGCCTTCTATTAAAGAAAATTGATTGGGTGTTCTAATTTTGACCGGAAACGTGCGGGTCCTGACATCACCCTTGGGAACTATGGCAATCACCGTCCCGCCAAATTCGTTGCCATTGGCGCTGGCTCTCACCGGCATGCCGATCTTGATATATTGAATGATCGGTTCCGGCAGCTCCGCCACAATGTCAATGATGTCATCTTTGCCGATTACCGCCACGGTATCACCTTCTGCAATCCATTCCCCTCGATCCACGTGTCGTTTGATAACCACGCCGTCAAAGGGCGACCGGATTATTTTTTTCTCGAGCTCGATTGCCAGCTGTTCAACCTGGGCGTTCAGAGAAGCGGCTCGCTTTTCTGTTCCGATCACTCGATATCTGTTTTCATCGTAGGTCTGTTCCGAAATTGACTTTTTTTTATACAGCGTTTCTCTTCTGTTCAAATCTATTTTGGCGATCTCCAATTCAGACAATACCTGTTCATAACTCGACCTGGCCGCCTGGAATTTTTTGCGAAGTATTTCGGAGCCCAGCTCTACCAGGATTTGCCCTTTTTTTACCCGTTGGCCATCCTCGAAGCGGACATCCAATGCAAGTCCGCTGGTTTCTGAAGCCGTCTCGGATATTTCCTGATAAAAAATGGTGGCAATAAATTCGCTCTGGGGAGCAACCGTGCCGGATTTTACCTTCACCACCGACACGCTGGCCGGCGGTGGCCCTTTTGCTTCTTGCTGACCCCATAGACGGGGAGGCGAATAGGCCAGGAAAAAGCATAAACCAAATAGAATTGTTACAAATTGAATTGACCTGTTAACCATTGGGGCCTCTTTGAAGATAGTCCCTCGTGTTGTCACCCCTATGAAATTAGAAATGGATACCTAAATAAAGTTGCGTTCCTGATTGAGAAAATCCCAAGCACCAAATAACAAACAATATCAAAATTCGAATTTAAAAAAGGTGGGCCACCTCCGAAATAATGGATTTGACTTCTTCTCCGATGCCCTCAACCTTTTCGGGTTCCAATTTGAGTATTTTAGCGGATTGCAGTTCGTCAAAGTCTATTCCCTCTTCGAACAGACTAAAGCCAATCTGGCGAGTTAGCATATTCGCAAGATGAACGACTAGAACCTCCTTGACGGTATCCGAACTATATTCCTCATCTTCATGGTGAGTGATAACGTTAGTGAATTCCGCATCGAATCCCCAACGTTTAAGCAGCATACTGCCCAATCCGATGTGAGCCTCCTGGATATTGGCTTCGATCGCATCGATGTTTATTGATCTGCCCTTTGAGACTTCAGAAAAGGCTTTCAACAGCAACGTTTTGCCGATATCATGGGTCAGACCCATCAGGAAATATTTTTCCAGATCGTCAAGTTTTAATGTTTGAGCAATCAGTTTGGATCCATAAGCGCACGCCAGGCTATGAACCCACAACTTGTCCATCAATATTTTGTATTTAACGTTTTTGGTTTCATACAGGCTTTTATTGGCGATGGCCAAAACGATATTAAGGGTTTCTTTAAGACCCAGACGCGGAATTGCGGTTTTTACGTTGCGGATCCCAGTTATGCCGCGATAAACGGGGCTGTTGGCGACAGAAATCAAACGCAATGAGATGGTCGGATCTTTTTCGATGACCTGCGCCAGTTCTTCAGGCGTTGACTTGGGCTGTTTAATCACAGACTGCATTTCCCGAATGACCTGGGGCATGACCGGTGGATTGATTTTCCCGGACTTGAATTTGCCGAGGATTTCGACAAAGACCTCCCTCATAATATCCGTCTGCCGTTTTTGCAGATAATCTGGAGAGTTGCCGGCGTTGGCCTCGACGAAGGCAATACAATCTTGAATCAAGTCCTGATCAAACACCTGCCCGGCCTTAGCGATAATATCTGCTAGGGCATCTTCTATCCCCAGCGCTTTTTCTGAGGAACGAGCAAAGACCAGATTGTCCAGGTAATTGAAAAGGCCGATAACCCGGGCGCCAAGGGGAATATTATCAGCCTTCAAACCATCCGGATAACCGGAGCCATCAATCGCTTCATGATGGTGACGGACCATCGGTAAGACATCTTTCAGTATATTCAGGTTTCCCAGAACTTTTTCACCGCTGACGGGATGTTTCTTTATCAGAATCATTTCTTCGTCCGTAAGCGGTTCGGATCTTTGTAATAAATTGGTGGGAATGGCGACTATACCCAGATCATGCAGCAGGCCGGCAAAGTAGATGGCTTCAACATCCTCATTGTCTACAATTTTATATTCCTCACAAAAATTGGCGCAGTTATTGGCAACGCGCTCGGAATGTTTTCTTAAAAACGGATCTTTTTCTTCGATCAGAGCAACCAGGGTTTTAACAACATCTAAAACAAATTCTCTGAACTCAGCTTCATTTTTAGGAGTTTCAGTCATGGCCATAATTATTAGTTTAAAAAACCAAAAGGATTCCTGTCAAGTATAACCGATTAAAAAAACTTATCAAATATATTTGACACATAACTGTCTTTTCCATATTATCCGGCTTGGATATAGCAGATTACATCTGGATCTAAAAGGGGCCAGAATATAAAGTCTAACTTACGTTACCATATAATCGGGTGTGACGATATGAACCTTACGGCAGCCTGGAACGCTGACTTTATTGACAGCCAATATAAGCGCTGGAAAACAGATCCGCATTCACTTTCAAAGGAATGGCGCTTTTTCTTTGAAGGATTTGATCTGGCTGCCTCCGGAATCAAACCGGCGGCAGAAGCAGTCGATGAATATCAATTGCGGCGGCAGGCCAGGGTTCAAGCCCTCATTTATCGCTACCGTGATCTCGGTCATTTAATGGCCTGCCTGGATCCGCTGGCAGCATGCCCTTCGGATCATCCGCTTTTAAATCTGGAAGCCTTCAAACTCACGCCGGAAGACCTTGACCGCGAATTTTTTGCCAGCCGGTTGGCCGCATCTGAACGGGTGCCCCTGCGTGAGATTGTTCAGGCCCTCAAAGAAACCTATTGCCATTCCATCGGCGTCGAATTCATGCATCTGCAGGATCCGGACGAACGCCAATGGCTGTTGGATCGGATGGAACCCATGCGCAACCGGTTACACCTGGCGGTTTCTACCAGACACCGCATATTGGAAAAGCTTTTCCAGGCCGCCCTGTTTGAACAGTTCATCAATAAAAAATACCTTGCGGTGACACGCTTTTCGCTGGAAGGCGGGGATGCGATTATTCCGGCTTTAGACAACCTGGTCAGGCATGTTGCTCAAAAAGGATGCACGGAAGTTATTCTGGGAATGGCCCACCGCGGTCGATTAAACGTACAGGCCCATATCCTAGATAAACCCTATGAAGACATATTCGGAGAGTTTGAAAATTGCTACAATCCGGATGATCTGACGGGTGCCGGTGATGTAAAATATCACAATGGGTACCTTGCCGATGTAAAAATTGCCGGGGATCCAACCCTGCGTATTTTTCTAATGAACAATCCAAGCCATCTGGAGGCGGTGGATCCGGTTGTGGAAGGATTCGTCCGGGCCCGCCAGGACATCACGGCCGACCAGCAGCGAAACCACCTACTGCCGCTTCTTATTCATGGAGATGCCGCTTTTGCCGGACAGGGCATCGTGACCGAAACCTTGAACATGTCCCAGCTTGAAGGCTACCGAACCGGCGGCACAATTCACCTGGTGATCAACAACCAG
>Ga0265303_10000867_pt1 | contig 17934 bp, 11 predicted proteins | sample Helome_2_FD_192494 | JGI IMG/M metagenome (GOLD analysis project Ga0265303, IMG submission 192494) | Marine sediment microbial communities from subtidal zone of North Sea - Hel_20160317 (Illumina Assembly) | ecosystem: Environmental > Aquatic > Marine > Subtidal zone > Sediment ... | reverse complement strand
CGCTTGGTGGGGGTATCCATGTTGGTGGGGGTATGTTGACGCTGTTGAATAGCACAGTCAGTAACAACAATACCGATCAGGACTTCCAGACAGTCCTGGGTGGTGGTGGCATTTTGAATGATGGTGGTACGGTCATAATTAGCAACAGCACGGTGAGCAACAATAGCTCGATCGGCAGTACCGGCGGGGGTATTTACAATTTTCCGTTCAGTGCGGGTACCGCGACTGTCATAAACAGTACCCTAAGCGGTAACAACGCCACCTTTGGGGGTGGTATTTTTAATGCCGGGCCCGGCACACTGCATTTGAAGAACACCATCATTGCTAACAGTGCTGTCGGTGGAGATTGTGTTAACGAAGGCACCTTGGCGACAAATCTTGCTAATTTAATCGAGGATGGTAGCTGCAACCCAGGTATAACCGGTGATCCGTTGCTCGAAGCGCTGGCAAATAACGGGGGGCCGACCGAAACGCATGCCTTGATGCCGACCAGCAGTGCAGTTGATGCTGGTGATGACGTCGTATGCACTGCACCTCCTGTCAATAACCTTGATCAGCGAGGCGAACCACGCCCGGTGGATGGTAATGGCGACGGATTAATGGCCTGCGACATCGGTGCTTATGAACAACAGGTCACTATACCGGTATGTAATGGCATGCTCGCCACGATCTTTGTCGATACTAATGGAAACGTAGTTGGCGGCCCAAAGAATGGCAAAGCATATAAAGGAGTGTTGGTAGGTACATCTGGCAATGACGTTATGCTAGGTACTGCTGGCGATGACAAAATAATCGGCACCAGCGGCGAGGATACGATCTGCGGGGAGGGTGGCAATGACGCATTGAAAGGTAACAACGGAGATGACACTTTGCTTGGCGGTAGTGGTGCTGACAATTTTAAAGGCGGGGGTGGTACCGACACTGTTGTCGATTATGAGCCGCTCGAAGGTGACACCATTAAAGGCGTTGAAATTTTCTAGTAGTATGCCCGGATAACAGCAAGACGGCTATTTATTAGGCGTCTGCTTATGGCCGAAGGATGACACTGGTAAGAAGTTTTTCAGTGTCCGCTTTGGAGAAAACAGACGCTCAGAATGCACGTCTATGTAGCAGCTAGTAAAGGTTACCAGTTAAGTCTTATTCACAAACTGAAAGGTCTTGAAATTCTGCAACTGTTCCATTGTTACTATGCTTTAGCAAGACAGTTTCAGATGCATTTAAATCCCATATAAAAGAAGTATCGACATTTCCCCAATTCTCGGATTCCCAATAATCTGATCTATAATCTAGTGGGATGGGTTCCCCATACCTCTTTTCATATTTTTCTTTTGTTTCCTCGAATACCCCAAACGAATCATCAAGGCTGAATTGCATTAAATATAATTTTTGAGGTTTGGAACAATAGATTAGATTGTATTTTGTTTTGTTGTCATTAGGACCGGCATACGTTTGCTGTGCGCCATCAGTTATAACTAAAGAATCGTTATCAGATAGGTATTTCATTACATCGAAACGGCTCATGCCGCTTTTAAAGCCATAAGCAATCCATGCCTTGCTTTGGCTGGAAATAACCAACATGGCAATCAGCACGATTATTCTTATCTTCGTACTACCCCCCTTATCGTGTTCCTGAATCTGCTCATAGATTTCCTCCCGCCATATCGCGACATCATCAGGCGCTTCAATCCCTAGCCTGACTTGGTCTTGGGGATCATTTAGAACCGTAATTTTAATATCGTCACCGATAATGATGGATTCGTATTGCTTTCGGGTGAGTTGTAGCATCCTGCTGCTCCTTGTCCGTTGATTGAGGTCAATATTCTGCGCTTGATTGGCTGGAACTGCAAAAATCAGGTCAGCACCTGATCCACAACCCTCAGTTTTGTAGCTATCTTTCAGGGTTAGGTTTTAAGCAGGTGGCACATCATTAATCGATCCATACAATTACACGCAAAACTCGTTAAATTAGGAGCAAACGAAATGTTGGACCCAGTTAAACTTGCAAGCGATGTTAAATCGATTGAATCCAGGTTAGGGGCCTTGGTCGAGGAACTTGCAGTAATCAGTAACCAGACCTCTGAAGTAAATAATTCAATAGCCATGTTGAAAAAAGACAGCTATTTCACCAAGAACACTCTCGAAGAAACAAAACACTCGGTCGAGACAATTAAATTTGAACTTAGAGAATTGAAAGACCCAATTGATGCGATACAGGCTAATCTTAAATCATTATTGAGAATTTTTAGGATTGTTAGTATTGCTGCGTTGGTCGGAGTGGCATTACTTGCTGACAGCTACTTTAATTGGATTGAGCAGTTTATGGTCTTCAGCGGTAAATTCTTCTGACTGCCTGGCGAGGTGGCGTCACGGGGCTACTCAATAGGTCCCCCGAAATAATTGAGCGCCAAGATCGAGGAGATGAACACTTACTGAGCTGAACAGGATGCTTTATAGCTCGGCTGAACTTGAAGCCAGAAATAAGAAACTAGGATTATGGTCTGCTAAGGCTGTTCCACCTTGGGAATACCGGAAAAAGAAATAAGCTCAGCATTAGTTACTATTTAAACTATTGCAGCTCCTTTTCGCCTACTTGATTGTATAAAATACCCTATTAACGGTTCCTCTTTGGCGGTTAATCAAAAGTGAGGTCTAGTGGTTGAAAAACTAGACCATGACGCGCGATATCGCCACTGTCTGTGGCAAATTTCGGAAAAATATAACGGGTGATTAAAGCGTCAACATAATTTGTAGTTCGCGAAACCATCCTTATATCATCCTGGTAGGTTATGGTCACATCGCTTGTAACCCCCCCCAATTTATTGAGTGTGTCCTGGAACCATTCTGTAATTGGATCAGCGATACCCGGTGGAATGGCAACCGAAAGTGTCCCGCATCGTACGGTCAGGGTTTCTGCCGCCTGCGATCCATTAAAATCGTTTGGGGAATATCGCACAGGCAAACAATCGCCGAAGGAATAGGTTACTAAAATGTTGGATTCAAAAGGCCGTCCAAGGCCCACGATCACTAAATTCATTAACATTGGTTTAGTTTCGGTGATCCAACTCGAAAATGCGGTATCGCCAGTGTCAAACCGGCTAAGTGTGATATCGCCCAGAACTACTGGTCCTTGTACAGTACCCCCGCCTCCATGACCACTATTGTCCAATGGGAATCGTGCATCATCGATACTAACTCTTCGTATAGCTATATCCGATTCCCCAAGCGTGACTCCAAAATTTTCTGTTTCGGCAATTTCCGAGACGGTGGGTATCCCATTAAGTATCGACACTTCGGCGATCTCACGAACAGCGATGGGCCTAGGATCTTCAGGGTCCTCAACACTGGATAGTTCGATATCACCGCCACAGGCACTTTCTATATTAGCCTCTCCTGCGGTAACTTCTTGCACATGAATACTAAGGCTAACAAATTCCTCCACAGAACTCCCTGGCCCGCAGAGCCGCGGTCTGATGGATGTGTTTCCAGAAAACGCACAGGCCCATTTGATACCATCGAAAGCTGCAACCTGTCCGGCGTCGCAACTGAGTTCCGCCAGAACCCCAGCAGCATCCCCAGCCGGGCCTTGTGGACCTGGTGAACCTCTGGGGCCTGTTGCACCTGTCGCACCTGTGTTGCCCTGTGGCCCCTGAGGACCTGCTGGACCGGGGTCTCCATCAGCACCATTAGTTCCATCAATTCCATTAGTACCATTTACACCTGCAACTCCCTGCGGTCCCTCTGGACCCTGAGCACCATCGACTCCGTCAGCACCATCAGTACCGTTAGTTCCATCCGCGCCTGCCGGACCGGTCATACCGATCGGACCCTGAGCGCCATCCGCTCCATTAGTACCGTTAGTACCTGCTGGGCCGGCTACACCTTGTATACCCTGATCACCTTTATCTCCTTTAGGACCAGTAGCACCTGTGGCACCAGTAGCACCTTGATCACCTTTTGCTCCCGTTAGACCCTGAATCCCCTGATCACCTTTTGGTCCGGTTGCTCCGGTTGCACCAGTAGCCCCGGCTGCCCCGGTATCACCTTTAGCTCCCTGAACCCCCTGGATACCTTGAATCCCCGGATCGCCTTGATCTCCTTTTAATCCTTGAATCCCTTGATTTCCCTGTGGGCCTGCTTCCCCGGTATCACCTTTTACACCCTGAATCCCCGGCATGCCTTGAGAACCTGTATCGCCCTTAGCACCAGTCGCACCCATTGCACCTGTATTCCCAGTATCACCTTTAGGTCCGGTATCGCCCGTATCACCTTTATCCCCTTGAACTCCCTGAATACCTTGAATCCCCTGGATGCCTTGATCACCTGGGGGACCATCGGAGTTCCAAGTCACAAAGGTCTCGGAATTATTGCAAGCCCCGGGTCCTGAGACCAAACGGAGTTGTCCGTTATTATTTTTTTTGCATCCGTACAATTCCATGGCTTCGGCGGGGGACGCTGTTAGCCCAAGCAATAAAACTATCGCACCTGCCCAAAGGCCGATGTGTTGTTTGAATCTGGAATGAATTATTTGTGAAAAGGAAATACGGTTAAACGAGTACGGTGAATACGCGCAAATCTTCATGCTGACCCCCATAACTGCTTGAGCAGTTTTATTGGTTATTAAAGTTGCGAAGGCATTAAGTGGGGAGTTACCCCGATAATTCGATATAGCCCATCGCGCACTTAACTAATGTAGTTAAGGCTATCTAGGGCCGACTCACGAAGGCTAGGGGTCTCTTATTAGTAATCCAGGACCGTTCTTATTACCCCTCATATTAACTTCGTTAGCATTCGGGGCCGATCAGTAGATCGAATTATCATCTGCCTATCATTATTTAATGTCAAGTTAACGGCAGAATGCGAGGCGAACTCGCGACATTTTGCTCTCTCCAAAGCGGACACTCAAATCCGCAACACCAGGGTCGCTCTTCGGCCAGAAGCGGACACTCGGCAACAGTGATAATATGTTATAAGGTCAAAAACCTTTTAATCCTACTGTTATGCGGTAGGCAAGCCATTAACACCAATCAAAATGTTTCGATGTGAGAGAACAAATAGTAATATTTGGAGCACTCGTAAAATGACTACAGGAGGAGAGCCATGCCAACAGTTGACGTTCAAGTAATGGAAGATGCTTTCACACTAGAAGAAAAACAGAAAATAATAAGCGGAATAGCAAGAGTTTGGTGAAGTCGCTGGTGAATGGATGCGAGACAACACTTCAATAAGAATCCATGAAGTTAAGAGTGGTCATTGGGGTGGCGCCGATTCGTGTTGGACGACAGAAATAGCAAAGAGTAAGAAATCTGATCCTGTATGAGTTAAGTGCCTTGCTGCCAATGCAAATCAAACTGCCTCATAACAAGCGCATGCAGACGGATCGCCAAAACGCTACGCGTTTTGTCTGCCGCTGATGCGAGGCGTTATAAGGATGGTTTAACATAAGTAGATTGACGCCTAATCCGCTTTATTGGGAGTATCTATTCTTACCATATTGTAAATTCCCAATCGTTATCACCATATGACAGGAGGACAGTATACTGTCGACACCATTCTATTATTTCTTATCCGGAGAAGAAATGGAAAGCCAAGTCGAAAAACATTACGCAACAGGTAGCAATTTAGCCAATTCCATCGCGGCAAGCCTTTCTCAAACGGGAAAGAGTCTTGATAATTTGACCACCGATGATTTGTCGACAGTTGACGAATTTCATATTCGAGGGCGAAAGGCAACATTAGAACTTGGAAACCAGATGGGACTAGGTAGGGATAGCCGAGTAATAGATATCGGTAGTGGATTAGGCGGCCCAGCTAGAACGCTGGCAGAGTCATTTGGCTGTCATGTCACAGGAATCGATCTCACTGAAGCTTTTTGTACCGCTGCCAATGTCCTCTCGGATTGGGTGGGGTTAAGTCATCTCGTAACATTCCAGCAAGGAGATGCTACCGACTTACCATTTAAGGACGAGGAATTTGATGCTGCCATGACAATTCATGTTGCCATGAATATTGAAGCTAAAGACACCGTTTATAAGAACGTCCGGCGCGTGCTTAAGCCGGGTGGTATATTCACTGTTTACGACGTCCTTCAAGGTGAAGGAGGTGTAATCCAGTACCCCGTACCCTGGGCACGCGAACCTTCAATAAGCTTTGTGGCGACGCCGCTCGAAATGGATAGGCTTTTATCCGAAGCTGGCTTCAATATACTGGATGTTCAAGACTCAACAGAGGAAAGTCAGTCCTGGTTTGAAGCAAGGTCAAAACGTATGTCCGGGTCGGGTCCACCCCTTTTAACAGCCCAAATATTTCTTGGTGATGATCACCCTGCAATGGTAAAAAACCAAGTACAAAATCTTAGAGAAAGACGAATCAGAACGGTTAGCTACATATGTGAGGCTTGAAATGGCTTCTATTCCTGACATTGAGAAACGTGTCTAAAAATACACGAGTGAATTTATGTGCTCATGCCACATAACAAACGCATGCAGTCGGACCAAAATGCCCGCTAAGTTAGAAATTGAGTGAGGGCTTGGGAGTCTGCTTTGGGTTGTGATTTCAATCGGTCGTTGCAAAATTTTGAGCGTCTGCTTTGTGCTGATTGTTGCTATTTACAGCGCCCATAGTGAACGCCAACTTTAACAAAATCGGGGACGCTATCAGCCGAAAGTAAATAACCATCAAACGAGCCTATGCCAGAAAATAATTGGTGGGTTAAATGGTGGGATGAAATTATTTACAAAAAATAAAGCCCTATCTATCAAATAGATAAGGCTTTGTCTGGCGGAGAGAGAGGGATTCGAACCCTCGATACGCTATTAACGTATACACGCTTTCCAGGCGTGCTCCTTCAACCACTCGGACACCTCTCCTGATTCGATTTTTCCTGTTGTGGACATCATTTTCCTAACAGGGCGCGAAGACTACATGATCAATCCGATGCTAGCAATATCCTAACTCAATACAGCACCGGGCAAAATTGTTATACGATTTATTCGCAAAGAAATCTGACGTTCGAGGCTTCATGATTGGCCCTGGTCTTGAACCAACTCAGCGTTCAATGCTGTATAAAAAGTCGGCGCCCTGGTTTTCACCGCTTACCGCTTCTACTTGCCATCTATCGGATATCTGGTATCGCAGGTTAAGCGAATTGAGTGATTCTATGATGCCAACACCGTAGCTCACGTAAAGCCTGGGCGACAGGTAACGCCCTACGACCAGGGATGCCTGGTCACCACCATCGCTGGTTTCAACACGCATTTCATCCAGACCGAACTGATCACCGATTGATCTGGCAAGCCGGTCTCCGCCGGCAAGTCCGAGTGCGAGCGCCGCTTTTGCCATCATTGCGCCCTCTTCTCCGGTAGCGCTTTCGATAGGGCGGCCGAGCAGCAAGTAAGACAGTGTGTCTGTCTGGCCCATGGCAGGATTGGAGAATAGCTCCAGCTGAGGTTGCTGGAGTCGGCCTTTGACCCTGATGCCGGTGGTCACATCATTACTCTTACGCACCGCTCGTAAATCTAGTCCTGGATTGGTAAGCGGCCCACCGGTAAACAACAGGCGCCCTTTCTCAATATCGAGACGTTGACCATAAGCGCGGTAACGACCTTCCAGGATATTGATACTGCCCGTTCCCCGGGCAATCTGACCCGGTACTTCCTCGATCAACAAACTACCACCCAACTGACCCTCGAAACCAAAGCCGAAGAAATTCACCCGATCGCCAAGAACCAGTTTAACCCGGGAGGTGACTATCCATTTCGGTTCCGGCGCCTCATCGCCACCCACGATAACCGTGTCGTTGGATACCCGAGCGGCGGTGGTGATGTCTTTCGGCTGCAGTTTGGCGTAGGGAATGAGCAGATCGCCCCGGATATCGATCGATTGATGTTGTAGTTTGACCTTAAGATCGGGCGAAGCCGTCACCAACGCTTCAGGTATATGGGAAATCTCGAAGTTATCACCCTTGATACTGATCGTGGTCGGCCAGCCCTCGGTCGCATTGAGCCGACTGGTTCCCTGGATCGACAGGTTGCCCTCACCGGAGCTTGCAGCGACATCGAAATTGAATTGCCCGTCGTTGTCGCTGGCACCGGTCATTTTAATCCCGTCGATGCTCAAACCGAGCCTTGGTATCTTCAAAGCCGCTTCGAGGATTTCGGCGCGCCCACTCAGTATTGGTTGCGCCAGGGTTCCATCGGCACCGAAGTCCAACCTCAACCTGCCCTGCATCTGCTCAATTTCCGGCAACAGCGCCTCGATCAGCTCTAACTCCTGAAAGTCCAGTCTTGCGCTAGCCTGAAGCGATTGGCTTGCGAAACCCAGCGCCAGCAATTTCGCACCTGGCAGGTTTATTTTCCCACTAAGGCTGTTGTTGTCACCCACCCGAATTTCCGAGCTAGCCTCTATTCCACGACTATTCAGAACTATATTGAGTTTTGCGTCACGATATTCCCAGCGCTCTCTTTCGCCTTCCAGTAACGGATAACCCAGCACCCCCAGCGGCGATGAAAGCCCTATCATTCCGACCAAATTATCGGGTGCCTGAAAGCTTAAATCAGCGCTGGCATCGAGCAGTCCCTCGATTGTCATCTGCGGGGGTAACCACCGTTCAATCAACCTCGAGACATCGAGCCGTTCCCCCTCGAAGCTAATTTCACTCGGCCAGCCACGGGATTTATTTAACAGTGTGCTGCCGCGAGCCGAGAGTTTGCCTTCAGTGGTTAGCGCGTCGGCCCGATAAGTAACTTTCTCAGGACTCACGCTTTGCGCGCTGATATTGAACTGGTTTAGTTTCAGGTTGAGGTCCGGAATATTCAGTTCTGCGCTTTTCAGACGCGCACTACCTTGCACTTGCGGTTGGCCGAGGGTTCCTGCAAACGTCAAATTCATCTCCAGATGGCCCTTCAATTCCTCGACTGCTTCGATCATTGCCTCGACCACGCCCAGATCACGCGCCCTTATCCTGGCCTCGGCCTGCAGTGGCTGGGTCTCATAATCGAGCGTCAGCAAGTTTGCGCCCGCCAACCTAAGCAATCCTTCGACGTGGTCTCCGCTGGTCAGGGCTATCTTCGTTATTGCCTTGATCCCCGTTTCCTCAAGCAGTAATTCGAGTCTGCCTGAACGATAGTCGATGCGCTCCGGTCTATCTTTACGCACAGGATAAGTGATCGCAGCCGTAGGCAACTCGACCTCCACCCGTCCCCGCAACCGGTCGGGGAGTCGGTACACCAGGCTGGCTTTCGCGTTGGCGAGACCGTCAGGTTGTAGTCCGGATGGAATCCATTTTCCCAGTAACTGCAGTGGGAGCTTGCTAATCCCGAGGTCCATTTTCCAGGTATTGTCCTGACCATTAACCGAGCTACAGACCTCGCCGCCCGAAAGGCTTTGCAGACAAATTGTTTCAGCGACCAGTGAATCGTAAGACAGGTCGATGGCGGCCGGCGCCTTGAGCTTCCAGTTGGTAAAATCAGGCGTTTGTATATCAGCCTTTAAAATCTGTCCGCGCCAGCTTTCGCCATCAATTTTTCCGTCGAGTTCGATTTGTGCATTCGCTTCCTCGGCAACGATATCGGCCTGCACTCGACGGGTATCTGCGATCAATTTGATCGACTCCAGGGAATGATCCTGAAGTTTGATTGCCTGCGCTTCGAGATTGACATCAAGTTGTTGCCAGCGTAGCAAATCGACTGCAACCTCGCCTTTAACCGCGCCTATCTCGTAACCCGGCAGCCCCAAGGATTTTCCGCGGATGGTTGCCTGCACCGTCGGTGTTTCGCGTGGACCATCGAGTCGGCCACTGGCTTTGAGATGACCCTTTGCCTCGGGGTAAAGTTCGGCCAGGTTGCTGGAATCCAGTGACCAGTCCAGATCCAGCTGCTCGCCGATGCGCCCGCGGGCGTTGACCCGGGTATCTCCCGAGGCGAAATCAAGCCCGGTGATATCGATACCCATATCGCGCCATTGCACATTGCCTTGCAGTGATACCGGGTAATCTCTCAAACTACCCCGCAGCTGTTTGATATTCGCACTGGCAATCAACTCGCCATTTTCCACCCCACCGTTACTGGTGAATGTCGAATTAATTTTGCCCGGCCACTCGGGTAACAACCTGGCTGGATTGATTGCAGATGACGTAATTTCGGCTTGCCAGCCGAGTGCCGGTAACCAGTTTAATTGCCCACTAGCGGATATTTCACCGTCTAATGCGCTCAATCTGAGCGAATCGAAGATCAATCCCTCATACCTGCGCTCACCGTCAAGATTGTGCATTTCAAAATCTGCTTTGAAGGGTCCCAGTTCGGCTGACTCGGCATCCACATGTCCGATAACCCTGGCAGTGGACAAGTCGCCGTTGGCGGTCAGGTTGAGTACACCCTGAAGCACAGGCAACCTGGAATCAAGCAGGGTTGCATCGAGTGACCCAGAGTCGATAGAAGCCCGCCAGGTCAGTCGATCGAGCAGATCACTCAATTCGAGTGTCAGGTTGAACGGCAGCGGCTCCTGCACCTGTTGCGTCAGCGTCGTCGAAGCCAGATCGCCGGTAATCCGCCCTGCACCGCTCATGACTGCACCCGATGGAAGTCTGGTCTGCCAGCTCAACTCAACATCGTGTGGATAGTTTCTGGAAGTTTTTAGTTCACCCTGTAAACCGAGTTCCAGCTCCGGGGATTTAATGATTAATCCTGCAATCTCGAGCCGATCAGCGCCCATTCGCGCGTTAATCTTGATCTGCTCCAGGCGGTAAGTAGCATCCCCCCTGTTGATAACGAGCCCGTCGATTTGCGCATTGCTTAATTTCAACGCCAGCGGGAGCTGGATTACCGGGGCAGTCGTGCCCGGTTCAGGCGCATCAGAATCATCCGGAGACTCAAGTAGCGAAACCTCTAGTGCCTCCACTTGTAAGCTGGAAACATCAATTTCCGCTTTTATCAGCGCCCAGGAATCCCAGTTCAGCGTGACTAGTCTGGCTTTTATAGTCTGATCTCGATCATCATACCTGATCCCTTCCAGCCGGACCGAGCCGGAAAGTCTGCCCGAGATATCGTCTACAGCTAGCGTACCGGGTAAACGCGACTGGGCTTCACGGTAGGCCCAGAGCAAGCCACTTTCGCTGGTAAATAGCCAGGTCAGAACACTCAACATCAGGGCAATTAGCAGGGCGGAACCAATGAGCAACAGTCGCTTCACAGGTCAGGCCCGATGTTGATGTGCAATTGCCAGGACTCATCATCGCTGATCGCGTTTGCCAGGTCGATGCGTACCGGCCCGACCGGAGAGTTCCAGCGCACTCCAAAGCCTGCACCACGTTCCAGATCGTCATCGAAGTCATCGATGGCATTGCCGGCATCATAGAACAGGGCAACTGCCCATTTATCGTTGAGAGAGTGTTCAAATTCGATGCTACCCGTCAGTAAGCGCCTGGCACCGATTACATCGCCACTGTCATCCTCTGGACCCAGTGACTGGTAATCATATCCGCGCACAGTTTGACTGCCTCCGGTGAAGAAGCGCACCGATGGAGGGAGCTTGTCAAAATCCTTCGTCGAAATGCTGCCGACGCTGCCGCGGGCAATAAATCGATTGCTGCGATTCAGCGAGGTAATGAATTTGAGACTTGAGTAAACCCTGCTAAAACTCACATCGGAACCGAGTCCTTCATCGGCGCCACGTAGAGCGAAATCAAAACGCAGACCATCGAGGACATAAATAAAGCTTTTGCCCCAGATTCGACTCCAGGTGACCCCAGGTATTAACAGTGCCGTTTTATCTGAATCATTGCCGATCTCGAAATCTTCCCGCTGGTAATCGAGTGCCAGCGTTTCGCGCCATTCACCGCGTCTACGGTTCAGGCTGACACCGACGGTGCGCAAATCACTATCGACGTCATCCAGTTCCTCGTTGACTTCACTGACACTATAAACCAGCTGATCGGTGCGCGGATTTAGAACAGGCACCCGGTAATTGGCTTCCAGGTTGTAGCCAACTTCCGATACCCCGATCTCACTGTCAAACCGATGTCCCCTGTCATTGACGCGCGGTCGTTGCCAGCCAAACTTGGTGCGTGCCCCGGTATCCGTGCCATAGCCGAATCCGAACACATAACGGTTTTCCTTGCGCGGGGTTAGTGAAACCTCGATCGGAATTTCATTGCTGCCGGGCAAAGCCTCACCGGGTGAAACTTCTACCGTCTGAAAGTAGTCGGTATCGTTGAGTACATGCTGCAGTTCGATGAGCTTATCAAGTGAATAAGCATCACCTTTCTTGAACGGCATATAGCGCTGTAAAAATTCGGCTTGCAATACATCCTGGCGCAGTAACACTTCGCCGAAAATGAATCGTAGACCGCCATCGTAGTTGAGATAAACGCGTGCAACATAATCCTTAAGGTCTATCTCAACACGATTTTCAGAAAATGCCGCCCTGAAATATCCCCGCTCCGAGGCCAGTTTGGCAAGTTCAGCTTTAAAGGAATCGTATTCTGGATGCGTAAACACATTGCCCACTTGCAATGCCTGCTGTCGAATTAGTTTCTGAAATTCAGGGTCCTGCCCCATTTCCGTACTGATGACGAAATTCAATTCTGCTATGCGCAGGGCTGGCCCGGGATCGATATTGTAACTGGCTTGCCATTCACCCGATTCGGACTTTTCCAGGCTGGAACTGATTGTCGGGCGATAATATCCGAAGGGCTGCAAGGCCGAAGAGATTTCCGGACCGGCTTTTTTGTGTAGTCTGCGCAGGCGACCATCGCTGATCAGTGGATGGTTTTTCTGCTGTTCGATACTCAGATAGAGGCGAACATTGTCCTCCAGTATTTCATCGATACCGCTAATTTCGACACTAACAACAGTTTGAGCGAACAGAGTTGACGAGAAAAAACACAACGCCAAAGTAATTAATAGACACCGGGAATTAAGCATCTTGGTTCCGGTTATTATAAGGATCCCCTTTTGCACAGGGATTGAGATCCGTGGTCACTAACTTTTCAGCTTCAACATTTTCGGATCATACAGAGGTTGGAGTTGCAATTCGCAAGGACAACGCTCGCTCGCAATTTCCAGTTCATAATGCCCTGCTTGCGGAAAATCCTTATCGACACCCTCGGCACGCCGAACGTATCCAAAACCGATATTAGTTTTGACGGTGTAACCCCAGCCGCCGCCGATGATAACAACCTTTGCCTGCCCAGGTATCTCTGCTCTGCCGTTCATGCTATTCAAGACCATATTCACGTTTACGTTTCGCTGCCCAGGCGTTAATCATCCGATCCGCAATAATGGCAATGAAGGCGACACAAACGCCAGCAATGATACCCCTTCCGGTATCGGCCTTGGTCAGCGCTATATAGACTTCCTGGCCGAGCTCGCGTGTGCCAACCAGGGCTGTAATCACCAACATTGACAAAGCCATCATAATGGTCTGGTTTACGCCGAGCATGATATGCGGTAATGCCAGTGGGATCTGCACTTTGCGCAACAACTGGTTGCGCGTGCAACCGGCCTGGCGCGAGGCTTCGACCAGGTAACCGGGTACCTGGCGAATCCCGTGATCCGTGTAGCGAATGATCGGTGTTATCGCGTAGGCAATCACCGCCAGCATCGCCGCAAAATCTCCGACCCGGAACAGCATCACCACCGGCATCAGGTAAACAAAGCTGGGTAACGTCTGCAGGGTATCGATGATAACGCTAACGATACGGTGCACGCGCTCGTTTCTCGCGGCAAGAATGCCAATTGGAATTCCGATAATACAGGCAATGATGACTGACAGACCGCACAGGTACAGCGTCACCATGGCCTTGGTCCAAAGGCCTACCAGGGCGATAAAACTGGCCAGGCTTGCTGTCAGTAAACCGAGTCGTGCTCCCCCTAACTGCCAACCGCCAAGTCCCACCATTGCGACTACGGCAACCCAGGGGAGCGATATCAGGAAGCGTTTGAACGGCACCATGATGTTTAGCAGCAGGAAATTCTTGAAACTTTCCAGCACTTCGAAAAAATTGACGTTGATATAACGCACCAGGTCACCCCAGAACGTGCCCGTGGTGATTTGCCAGGTCTCCGGGTAGGTTTGTAGCAGCGGAATGTAATTTCCCGCCAGCCAGGTAAGCCCGACAATACCGGCAAACAGAAATGCATGTGAGTGCTGTGCCCACAGGCTTTGTTTTTGCATGCTGTGCATCGGGGGCGGGCGATTGGCGTAAGCCTGGCTCAGGCGATCCAGCGCGATGGCAAGCAGCGTAATCGCAACCCCGGCCTCGACTCCCTCTCCGATTTTGAGGCGCCTGAGTGCCGTCAACACGTCGAAACCGAGACCCCCGGCTCCGATCATCGACGCGATGATGACCATGTTCAGCGACAACATCACCACCTGATTCACCCCCACCATGAGCGAGTGCTTGGCTGAGGGCAACAGGACTTTCATCAACAGCTGACGACGCGAACAACCAGCCATCGACCCCGCCTCGACGACTTCGGAGCTGACCTGGTCGAGCGCTAGCAGGGTAACCCGAACCATCGGCGGCATCGCGTAAATGATCGTCGCTATCATTGCCGATACCGGGCTAAACCCGAACAACAACAACACTGGCACCAGGTAAGCAAACACCGGTACGGTTTGCATCAGGTCCAGCACCGGCATCAAAGCAAGTCGAAAGCTCCTCGATCGGTAGCCCTGGATTCCCAGCAACACCCCGCCGACGACGCCGATGGGCACGGCGATGATGATTGAACTGAGCGTTACCATCGCGCTGTCCCATTGGCCGAATGCGACCAGGTAAGTGAAGCAGCCCCCAACCAGCAGTGCCAGTTTCCAGTTGCGCACGTAGTGCCCAAGCAACATGACTCCCGCAATCAGTGCGAGCCACGAAATCCTGGGGAAAACCTGCACGGCATCGCTGCCGACACCACTCAGGAAACCGGTCGAGAGCATACTTTTAACCAGCCGATAAGGTTGTTCGACCAGCCACGCAATCCAGCGGGTAAAATCCTTAAACGTAAACAGGCCCAGGTCAAAGCTGTTGATCAGCCATTTCATGAAACTGGTGATCCAGCCGGCCAACGGCAGCTGCCAGGCGCGGGGATAATTGAACGCCCAGGGCAGCCACTCTTTCACCAGCATTAACAGCACGGTTGCAACAACCGCTGTTACCCACAACATGTGCCAGCGGTTGACTGACAGTGTCGACGATTTCAATACCGACACGACGGCGTTCATCAGGCTTTTCGCTGTGGTGCTGCCAACAGGTCTACGACCACCTTGCGTGTGAGTGCTCCAATGGTTTCTCCACGCTCATTCTGTACCGCAAAAATGGCGCCCCGGTCGGCGTCGAGGATACTCTCGAGTTGAGTTTCTATCGCGGCGTCCGCCTCAACAATTCCGGCAAAGTCATCGCCGTCGACTTCCCGCATCAACGCTTTCGCGCTTAACACCTTGGCACGGGGAATTCCCTCGATAAATTCTTCGACATATTCAGTTGCCGGATTCAGCACCAGCTGTTCGGGAGTGCCAATCTGGATAATGGCACCGTCTTTCATGATCGCGATGCGATCTGCAAGCCGGATCGCCTCTTCAAAATCGTGGGTTATAAAAACGATGGTTTTATTCAGCACGTTTTGCAGGCGCATAAATTCATCCTGCATCTCACGCCTTATCAGTGGATCCAGTGCCGAGAACGGCTCATCCAGGAACCAGATATCAGGTTCCGCCGCAAGCGAGCGCGCGATACCGACACGTTGTTGTTGACCGCCGGAGAGTTCACGCGGGTAGTAACGTTCGCGGCCTTCCAGGCCGACCAGCTTGATCACTTCAAGTGCGCGCTGCTCGCGTTCGGCCTTGCCGATACCCTGCACTTCGAGTGGCAGCGACACGTTGCCGAGTACGTTGCGGTTCGGTAGTAACGCGAAATGCTGAAATACCATGCCCATCTTGTGGCGCCGCAGATCAATCAACTCGGACTCGCTGGCTCTCATCAAGTCCTGTGTTTCGAACTGAATCTGGCCTGCAGTGGGTTCGATCAGGCGCGTCATGCAACGCAGCAATGTAGATTTTCCCGAGCCCGACAAGCCCATGATGACAAAAGTCTCGCCGTCGAAAACGTCGAAACTGGCATCGCTTACGGCACTGATGTAATCGCCGTTATCAAGCGTGGCCTGGTCCGGGCTGCCATCGTTGGCAAATAGCGCTTCGACCTTATCGCCAAACACTTTCCAGACATGCTTGCAGCTTAGCTTGACCACGGGATCGATTGCGTGGAATTGGCTGGCTGATGATGCCTGCATATCTGACATTTGCGCACTACCGGGAACTGGCAAGAAGCTTGCCTCTTGCAGAAATCGGAATGGAGGGCCGGATTTAACCCGGCCCTCCGTACCTGACGGAAATTACTTGATCCAGGCCTGCCAGGTTGACTTGTTGCTGTCCATCCACTTGGCAACGGTATCATCGACAGATTTACCGTCCAGATCCACTTCAACGATCATCTGGCTCATCGCGGCATTGTCAATTTTGAAATTGCGTACTGCCTTGTAAGCACCCGGCCATTTCTTTTCGCCTGCCTTCCAGCCGACCTTTTTGATCCAACCGAAAGGTTTACCGCAGTCATAGGCCATGCTCTTGTTCATACCCCAATTCGGATCTTCATAGCAGGCATCGGTATACTCGGGGAATTCGACCCATTCGCCTTCGTACTTGGCAACCGCCCAGTGTGGCGCATAAATCCATAACAGGATGGGCGCCTTACGCTGAACTGCTGATTCCAGTTCGGAGAACAAGGCAGCATCGGTACCCGCATGAACGACCTCGTAATCCAGTGCCAACGCTTCGACACGTTCATCGTCAAAACCGGCCCAGGTTACAGGACCGCCCAGGTAGCGCCCCTTGGGTGCAGTTTCGGCGGTCGAGAAAGCCTCGGCACATTTGTTTAAGGCCTTCCAATCGGGCAATCCGGGACAGCGCTCCTTCATGTACATCGGGTACCACCATTCCTCCTTGGCATCCATCCCGGTCTCACCGAGATCGATGGTTTTACCCGTCGCCAAAGACGCGTCCATGGCCTGCTTGCCGGTGGTTTCCCACATTTCCATGGCGACATGCAGATCACCGGATTCGAGCCCGGCAAACTGGGCAATGTAATCCGCCTGCACGTATTCAATGTTGTATCCGGCTTTCTTTAGCACCTCACCCATGATGTTGGTGGTGAGATACTGTCCGGTCCAGTCATGAAGGGTCAGTTTAATCGGATCCTTGGATTCTACGGCGCTAGCGGGCAAAGCCAGGGAGAGGAATAAACCGGCCAGCAGGATTTTCAGTAGTATGTTTTTCGATTTCTTGTTCATGATTATTATCGCTCCTAATTGGTTGTGCGTACCGGGGATCTTGCGTGCAGTACGTGCAAATCTTTTTCGCAAATTTCCCCCACCATGTCAACGGCATTTGATCCGCAGCCCAACATTACACCTATTTGTCGATGTTAACCAATGCGCAGCGATCGAGTGCGGCACGAATTCGAAAGGTCTATTCGCCGTCGATAGCTCGCACATGCTGTGTGAAATCAGCCGAAGACATCAATGACTTGCAGCGCTCGAAACGCCCGGTCGAATAGGCCCAGAAATCCTCGGCAGGATTGGCATCACTATGCTGGATCAATCCCCACAGGGTCCACAATAGATCACACATTGCTTTATAAATGACCATTCTGCCGATCTCGGCCTGACTCGGCTCGCCATCACAATAGGCGCGCATGAGTTCCATATCCTGTGCATGCGTGAAACCCGCCTCGACCGATAAGTCTCCGAGGTCCCAGAGCGGATCATTCATACCCGAATACTCCCAGTCAACAATCCACATTCGTCCCCCGGTATCCAGAAAGTTCTCACACAGTGGATCGCAATGACAGGGCGCGAGCTTGACCGGATTACGCTCCAGCGCCTCGCGCAC
>Ga0265303_10000866_pt1 | contig 17934 bp, 19 predicted proteins | sample Helome_2_FD_192494 | JGI IMG/M metagenome (GOLD analysis project Ga0265303, IMG submission 192494) | Marine sediment microbial communities from subtidal zone of North Sea - Hel_20160317 (Illumina Assembly) | ecosystem: Environmental > Aquatic > Marine > Subtidal zone > Sediment ... | reverse complement strand
ATGTGACATCGGCAAAGGCTTTATCCTCTTCGGCCTCCTCTTCATAGCCTTTCGCCATTAAGGCCTCGGTCTGTTTTTTCAGCCATAAACTGAAAGCCTCTTGAGCAAGATGGCTTTTTGCCAGTTTAAGCGTTTTTGATGCTTTATCGATAGCTTCATAAAGGTCTTCATCAATAGTGAGACTGACCTTCTTTTTGGTTCTCATTTTTAACCTCCAATAATACCATACTATTAGCAAGATAATAAATCGTATCTATTATCTTGTCAATAAATACTACCTATTCCTTGAAAAGAGACTATTTGCATTATAAGTCTGCTATTTACACCCGGCAGGTGCCTTGGCCGACCGGTTCTCCGGTCCGATGGCCATGCCGCATACATCACCCCCGTCACCCGGCAGGTCCTTGCTGAACAGCCGGCGCAGGGGCACGGTCACAGGGCTGGCAATGAACCTGATGGTGGTCCCGAACAACCCGCCGGCCTGAATGCCAACGCCGAAATCGGCAAAATTGCCCCGGACTTCAGCGGGAGTTGCCAGGCTGAAAAATTCCGGTTTTTTGGGCGTGGGAGCCATCTTCAAATCGATGGCCTCTTTTTTGAAGTCGACCTGGCCTTTGCCGCAGATTCTGATTTTGGTCGTATCTATCATAAAAATGTTGGGGGTCAGCAAGCCATCTTTCATGGTCCAGCGGCCGATTACACAGTTGATTTCGGAAGGCTTGTTATCTTTACCGGTAGCAACGGCGGCGATAATGTTAACCGCCCACAGGTCGATAATACCCGCCTTGAGGTTTTCCAGGCGGCCGGAGAAGTCAAAATAGCCGTTGCTGTTGGCCATCAGCTTTTCAAAGCTGTTGGCTGACGATTTGAGATCGACATCGAGGTTGACGGTACCGCCCATGTCGGCCTTCGGGTTTGCCCGTCTCACCAGAACACCGAAGTCAAAATTTTTCATCAACATCCGCAGTGAAGCTTCCGGGGCCTTGGGATCGGGTTTGAGGGTGGCCGCCATGGTGTATGAGCCTCCCGGAATGTTGAGTTTTACCGGATCCAGGGCAAACCGTCCGTCTTTGAGGGTGGCCGTCAAAACCCCGCGGCCCAGTTCATCGGTACCGGACATCACCTGTTCTGCTTTGACATTCATTCGAACATTGATCTTTTTAAGCACCTTCGGACTTAACAGTTCTTCAGTGGCTTGATCCGGTGATGATTTTTCGGTTGCGGATTTCATGCTTTCAGTTTTCTTATCCCTTTGATCACCACCAACCGGTTGACCGACATCACCCTTTTCCGGTGACCAGTCTGCAATATCAAAATCATTGAGCTGGATCAACGGCGAATGGAGATCAATGACCACATCCGGCTTGCCCCCGCTACGATCGGCCGTCATTTTGCCGGTCAGCTTGCTCTTGCCCACCTGAAGAATCAGGTTCGATAGATCTAACCGGTCCCGTTGAAGTGAGAGTTGGGCGGCAGCCTTGTATGATTTTAGCGGCGGCAGGTCTAAGTCCAACAATCCGTTCAAACTGTCCAGATGTTCACCGGTTACCGTAGCATTTAATTGCAAACTTTTTAATGCCCGGGCCAAATCGAGAGAGCCTGCAAAATTAAACCGGGTTTTGGCTATCTCGGTTTTGATCTCCATCCGGGACCTGCTCTCCTCCACCAGTTCCTGCAGAGAACCGATCTCAATCGTGGTGACATATGGTTCCCCCAGCAGCTTGCCCTTCATCGAGAGCATGAAGGGCTTGCCGGGCAACATGGTCCCGGTGCATTCTTCTATTTTAAACTGCAGAGGTTTAGCCAGGCCGGGCCTGCGATAGTCCACCGCTATGTCCTCCAGGGCGAGCTTGGTCAGCACCAGGGAATCGGAGGTCAGCTCCAGCTGGCTTTCTTCCGCAGACGGTTTCGGCTCAGGCGGCGCCTCGGTTTTGGATTTTTCCGGTGTCTGTGAAGACCAGTTGACGGCACCCGCCTTGTTTTCCACGAGCATGACGGCGAGCCCTTTGACACTGAATTTGGTAATCTGAAGCTTGCCCAGCAGAAGCGGCAGCACTCGCACCTGGATCTCGGCGGTTTTCATCTTGATGAATTCCCCTTTTTCAAAGCCTTTGGGATTTGATATGCGCAAGCCCTCAAGCGAAAAAATTGGCCGCAGGGAGGTGGTAATGACGATTTTATCGTCAATTTTGACCGTACGACCCAGGGCCAGGGATGCCGCCGACTCTACCATGCCTTTGTGACTGCTCAGATCTATTGGAATTCGTATAGTCGCCAGGAGGAGGATGACCAAAAGAAGGCATGCAACCAGGCCACCCAGGATATACAGGATCCAACGCAGGGGTTTAGAAACACGCATGATTTTAGGCTCCTTTACAAAAAATGTTCGATATCGTTGTAAGACAAAAGCCCGTACTTTGTCAATCGAATGGGGTGTCACAGACAACTAACGGCCCGCAAGATGGCAAATTGAAAAAATGATAAATTTTGGCTGTCCCTCTATGGATCTTGAGTTTTCTTATTGACAATACTTACATTCATGAGCAATATAACAGCAGGTTCGCGATCTGTATGTGGTCTCTAACGCGATCCTCTAAATCCACTCTGGAGATCGCAGCCGGCAGGTTTATATTATTTACAGACTGAACAAAGAAAGCAGCGCAGCATGACAGCAGAGTTATAGGTGACTCTGCTTTTTTTAGACTGACTTGCACTCTGATTGTGGGTTTCAGGGATCACATTTGAAAACTACCGGACCAATAGATATATAGAAGGAGACCTATGAACGAAGGAACCGTTAAATGGTTTAATAAAAAAAAGAATTATGGCTTCATTGAATCGGATGAAAATGTAGAAATTTTCTTTCACGGTTCGAACATTGCCGATCACGGCTTCTTTGGTTTGACAAGCAATGATCGCGTTACCTATGAAATCAAAGAAATGCAAAACGGACCACAAGCTGTTAGGGTAAAGGTGAAAAGTTAGTCGTGCACTTAAAATCGTTTATCCTGTCTTCCATCTCTTGAAGCGCAAGATACGCCTCATCCAGAGTTACTGCCCCAAATTGAATGCCATCACCCGGCCTCATCTGACCAAGCACCGGGAGGTCCGCTGAAATTACCGTGGCTATTTTGCGGTAGCCTCCGGTAACCGTCTCTCCCAGGATAATGATGGGCTTGCCATCGCCCGGAATTTGAATGGAACCCGAAATTACGCCTTCCGAAATAATCGACGCTTCGATATCCGGCTTACACCGAATCGCCTGCCCCTCCAGTCGGATACCGGTACGATCGGAATCTTGAGACATCCTATATACTTCTTTAAAGAAGGCATCCCGGCTGTCAACCGGGAAGTGGTCATCCTGGGGCCCCCAGACAACGCGTAATTTCCATTGATCTGAATAAATCGGAATCCACTCGGGCTTTAAGACTCGTCCGGTGCCGGTTATCGATCCACGGGGCGCATCACATAGCAGGATATCTTTTGTTTTAAGTGTTCGCCCCTGATAGCCTCCGAATCCGGAGGGAAGATTGGTTGAACGGCTGCCCATGACTCGAACCACACCGATACCACCCGCGACGGCAATGTAGGCCCGAAATCCGCTGACCGCATTGCCAAAGGATAAAACGTCATCCTTTTTGAAAGCATGCGAACGCCACATCTCAATGGTCTGCTTGTTTTTTTTAGGTTGAAGATCACCACCCGTCACGGCAATAACCACATCGGTTAAAACCTTGATGCCGGGCCCCAGAAGCATTGTTTCCAGACAGGCTTGATCCTCACTGTTTCCGACTATCAGGTTTGCAATCCGCAGCGAAAATGAATCCAGCGCACCACTGGGCGCAACACCGAAACGGCCGTATCCGTATCGGCCAAGATCCTGAACAGTTGTCATGATTCCCGGAGATAAAATCTCTAATGTCTCTATTGCTGCCATTGAGACGCTTCCTCCGCGGTAATCGCTTGAAAACGGACCCGGTCTCCCATCATCAAAAGGCTTGGCGGCTGCCCCTGGGGATCGAAAAGATTCACAGGTGTCCAGCCGATGATCTGCCATCCACCGGGGCTGTCGACCGAGTAAATACCGGTTTGTTTCTGAGCAATCCCCACCGACCCTCTGGGAACGGAAATCCGTGGAGTTTCGCGACGGGGAGTAGCAATAGCCGTCGGCACTTCTCCCAAATAGGGATAACCCGGAGTAAAACCGATCATGTAGACACGATAGGTCGGCCGTGTATGAAAATCCATGACCTCTTGCGGGGTAAGGCGATGATATTGGGCAACCCTTGCCAGATCCGGTCCCCGGTTACCGCCGTAAACGACCGGAATTTCAATAGTTCGCGGAACCGGCAGCTGGGAATGATTTAAGCCTTGGTAAAGGTCGTAGATCTTGCGTTCAAGATCGAGCGTTGAAATGAGGAAGGGATCATAAATCACCAGCAAAGATCGATAGCTCGGGACCAATTCTTTGACCCCATCGCATTTATGCAAGTCCAGGGCGACAAATAATTCCTGGACGCTCTGATTGACGGAAGGGCTGATTTCATCGCCCAGTTCGACGAGCAGGGAGCGGTCGCCCATGAGGCGAAATATCGGTGAATCATAAAGCATCGATAATCCAATTTTCTACTATCAACTCTTTGATAATTATTGGGAATAAGAAAAATTCGAAATCCGAATTTCGCCTGTTCTTATAAAATAGGCCGAAACAAATTCGAATTACCAAAACTCTAAAATATCATAGGAGACATAAAAAAAATCAGTCACCTCAGATGTTTGGATAATTTGAACATTCGGATTTAAGATTTGTTTCGTATTTCGGGTTTCGTGCTTCGGATTGCAGGTTTCTGTAAGCAATAACCTATATTAAGATTATGATCCATGCTCAAGCTTCCATGCTTCTACAAAAAATCACCAGGTGGTGCAATTTCAACACCAGAAGTCAACAAAGCCTCCCGAATATTTTTAATCAGTTCCAGCGCGGACGGGTTATCACCGTGCACACATATCGTATCTGCAGCCATATCGATTTCAGAATCGTCTTTACAAACAACTTTGCCTTCCTGGACCATTTTTAAAACTTTCTCGGCCACCCTCTCATGGTCGCCAATAACCGCACCGGGCTCCTTGCGAGAGACCAACGAACCGTCGCGATTGTAAGCCCGATCGCCGAAAAATTCAAAGCCCATCCGAATTCCGTGTTTGGTACCGATCGCTTTCAGCTCCGACCGGTTGGATCCGGCCAGCACAAATAAAATCAGGTCCTTATCCAGGGCGGCAATCGCTTCGGCCACGGCATCCCAAATTGCGGGATTTTGCACAGCCATGGTATACAGAGCGCCATGGGGTTTGACATGCTGTAGTTTCATTTTTTGGGCAACGGCAAATGCCTGAATCGCACCAACCTGGTAAGTCACATAATCCTTAATTTCTTCTAGCGAAGCATCCAGGTTGCGTCGACCAAAACCGATCAAATCAGGAAATCCCGGATGAGCGCCAATGGCAACCCCGTTTTCACGGGCGATGGCTATGGTGCGCTTCATCACTGCGGGATCACCGGCGTGAAACCCGCAGGCGATGTTGGCGGAACTGATCAACGGAATGACGTCTTCGTCCATTCCGAGTTTATAATTTCCAAAGCTTTCCCCCACATCGGAATTAAGATCAATTTTATTTGCCGGCATGTTTTAACCTCCATAATATATGCTCGTTTCAAGCTACCTATCTTATGGGATAATGTAAAATTTATCAATAAATGGAACAATGGAATAGTGGAAGGATGGAATATTGGGTTTTTAAAGGATTTAAGCTATTTTTATTCATTTTCGAGCCTATTGCTGCAATTAAGCACTTTCAGTGTCAAACCGGACCCCATCATTCCATTTTTCCAGTATTCCAATATTCCAATTTGGGGCGAAACCCCATATTTTATGACACAAATCACTAACTAATTCAAAATAAAAAAGGGAATAGGCAACTACCTATTCCCTTTAAAAATTCAAAAAAAGATTTTTAACGTTTCGAAAACTGAAAGCGGGCCCGGGCGCCTTTTTGCCCGTATTTTTTACGTTCTTTGACCCTGGGATCACGTTTGATAAACCCGGCCTTTTTGAGCGTCAGTCGAAAGTCAGGATTGACGCTCACCAACGCCCGTGTGATTCCGTGTCTCACGGCTCCGGCCTGACCGACAATGCCGCCGCCGACAACCGTCGCTTTTACATCGTAGGAACCCAGCGTGTTGGTAAGCTTAAAAGGTTGAAAGAGCCCCTCCCGGGTAGCTTCAATCGGGAAATATTCCTCCACCGGACGATTATTAATAACGATTTCGCCGCTGCCCGGTTTTATCCATGTTCTTGAAATTGCAGTCTTGCGTCTGCCGGTGGCATAATAAAGATTTTCCTGGCTCATTTAATTCCTCAAAATTCTGTGTTGGTTTATAAGGCAATAGCCTCGGGATTCTGGGCTTCATGCGGATGCTGATCGCCGGCATATACCTTTAATTTCTTGAACTGCTGCCTGCCCAGCTTATTTTTGGGCAGCATGCCCTTGACTGCAAAACGGATAAGATCTTCAGGCCTTTTTTCTTTAAGATCCCCGGCGGAGGTCGATTTTAAACTGCCAATATATCCACTGTGGCGGTGATACTGTTTTTGTTCTAACTTCCTTCCGGTCAGCACAATCTTATCTGCATTAATCACGACGATCCAATCACCGGTATCGACGTGGGGGGTGTACAATGGATTGTGCTTGCCCTGAAGGCGAGAAGCGACGGTGGTGGCCAGACGACCTAAAACGGCTCCGTTGGCGTCAACAATGCACCAATTGCCCTGGTTATCCGATTTTCTGGCACTGTACGTATATTTTTTCACTTTTGGCACTCCTAAGTTTAATGAATCCGGCATGTTTAAACAATTCTACGGCACGTGTCAAGAGAAAAATGCTATCCTCTTGACTTATTCCGAAGACGAGTCCTTCAGCGTTTCCACAAGGGCGTCCTGGGACGGGGGTACTGAAATCTTAGGCGTAGGGGTCGGTGCCAAAGGCGGCGGGGCCGATTCCGCTGGTATAGCGTGCAGGGAGGGCGATAGTTCAGTATCCTTCAGCCTGTTTGGCGGCAACTTGACCGGATAAGCCTTCTCCAGCAACAATTGCCCTTCGCGCGTAAACACATAAACTGAGGCGGTTTGAAAATTTTCCGGAAATTTGGGAGATTGTATCGAAAGTCTCATGGTTTTAAAATAGTTTATGCCAAAAGAATGGCCACGTTGTTTGCCTGTTGGACGTCCGTCCACCAGTGGCATCCAGGGGATGGGCAGCCAGTTGGTCTGCTCCCCTTTTAAGACCACAATTGTGTGACCGGAAACTCGCTGGGAATTCAGCGTTGTGTTTTTAATTTTGAACCGGATCCCTAACCTGTTGGTGGCGGACAGATTGGATATTTGAAAATTCTCAATGGCAACACTTAATCCCGAATCGATTGGTGCGCTGTTTTGTAAAGGTTCGGTCTGCTTTGGTGCCGGCTGCTTTATTTTTTTTGCGGCCAACGGGTTGGTTTTAGCATCATTATCGGAACGGATAGGTTCCTGATTCGATAATTTGTTAGCGGCAGATTTTTCCGTTTGGCCACTTAAATTTTCCTGAACCCTGGATTCAGCCAACACCAACCGGGTCATCAGGATGTCTTTATCATACCGCAGGTTGTCTATGCGTTCATTCAAGTTTTTCAAATCATCTTTAAGATCGTGATTGTCCATAATAATTTTTTGGTTCCAAACAAAGAGCCCCGCAGAAATGCCGATGGAAACGACCAGCACAGTAAAAATTAGTATTACCACGCTTTTAAAGCGTTTTAGTGTTATGGTTCTACCGTGATTCCCGATGAACATCAGGGTCCAGCGTCGATCCTGATTTGAACGTTTTTCAGCTTTAACGGAACGGCCGGCTTGATTTGAGTTTTTCTTTAAGTATTCCATCACTGTATATTAAGATATCCTGTATATCGAAATTTTACAAATTTTTATAAAACCACCCGCACATATTCTCCCTTTTCAGCATTTAAATGTTGGGCGGCGTTGCCTCCATTGATTGCAATCTCAAGATAACCGCGGCTCCCAATAAGGGCCAATGGGGTGTTTGATCCCACGCTGGCATAGGTTTCAGATAAGCCTCTGATGACATTGGACCGGATTCGTATCCGAATCTCTTCCTGCGAGCCGGCATGTAGGCATTCGGCTAATTGTTCGGATTTAATGTTGGTTATCAAATTTCCGAAATGATCAATCGCCACAACTTCGCCCTTGAGTTCGCCAGTTTCGGTACACCGGGCACCGAGACTTTCAAGACAAACGATATTTTGCACGTCTATTTCAGGACCTAGCTCGTTTACTTCCAGGCCGTTGGTGATATGGGCACCAACCGGCGCTATGATATCCCGGCCGTGAAATGTCCGACTTACGGAGGCCCTGAAATAGTTCGGATTTTTTATAAGGTTAAGCGAAGAGACATTTTTTTCATTGAGCAAGAGCGAGAGCACACCGTTATCCGGGGCAACAAAAAAATGATTTTCCAATTTGAGGGCCAGCAGGCCCCGTTCAGTACCAACGCCGGGGTCAACGACAATCAGGTGCACCGTTCCTTCCGGAAAATAATGATATCCAGAGTAAATGGAAAAGGCCGCCTGTATGATATCCTGACGGTCGATTTGGTGGGTTATATCTACGATGGTGGCCGCGGGATTGATGGACAATATAACCCCTTTCATCAACCCCACATACTCATCGTCTGTACCGAAATCCGTTAATAAGGTTATTACCGACATAGCACATTAAAAAAGGTTTAAAGGTTCTGGGTTCAACGTTCAGGGTTAGCTTTTCTCAATATCCTCAAACAGTGCTCCTTTTTATGTGCTTACCTGAATAGCATGGCATATGGCTCAAAGCATTTGAACCTCTGAACCCAGAACCCTGAACCTTTGAACCCATGATTAGGTGAATATCGTGGCCTGAACCTTAAATCCCAGATGCCTGAAAGCGGCCTCGGATGCTTTTCTGCCGGAAGATGTTCTTGTAATGAACCCTATTTTCAACAGGTAAGGCTCAACGACATCCACCAGGGTATCTGACTCTTCCTGAAGGGTGGCCGCAATGGCTTCGATTCCCACCGGTCCGCCATGGTAAAACTTAATAATCGTCTTTAAATACCGGCGATCCAGATCGGTCAGGCCTTTTTCATCAACACCTTCGAGTTTCAGGGCGGCAGAAACCGTAGATTTGGTAATGACCCCGTCTGCTCTTACCTGAGCGTAGTCTCTGACCCGTTTGAGAAGCCGGTTGACTATTCGGGGGGTTCCTCGGGACCTCTGGGAAAGGGTAGCGGCGCCGTCATCCCCCAGGGCAACTCCAAGCAACGCCGCCGAACGCTGAGTTATTTTTACCAGATCAGCTTCACCGTAAAAATCCAGGCTTTTAAAAATACCAAACCGATCCCGCAAAGGCGCCGATAGCAGACCGACCCGTGTGGTAGCACCGACCAGCGCAAAGCGTTTTAATTGAAAACGGTGACTTCGGGCATGAACCCCTTTATCAAACACAAAATCAATGGCGAAGTCTTCCATGGCAGGATATAGGAATTCCTCCACGGCTTTGGGTATCCGATGGATTTCATCAATAAACAGGATATCGCCGCTTTCAAGGTGAGTCAGAATCCCGATCAAATCGCCACCCTTATCAAGGGCCGGGCCGGAAGTCACGGTAAGATGGCCTCCCATTTCGTTTGCGATGATATGGGCCAGGGTTGTTTTTCCCAAACCCGGGGGTCCATGCAGAAGAACATGATCAATCGGCTCCTGGCGCTGCATGGAGGCTTCTATAGCAATCTTAAGGGTTTCCACCACTTCGGTCTGGCCGACATAATCGGAGAGGTTTTCCGGACGAAGGGATAGTATCTCGGAATCTTTGTCCTCCAGCATGGGTGCGCCGGATATCAGATCCTGGTCGTCTGAAGAATATGATAGGATGTCATCTGACATAATGTCTGGTTTTTAGCTATGTAACTTTACCGCATTGGCTGAAAAAGATTTACAATTAAATTCGTTTGCTCAATCATTCGGTTTCAGGTGTCAGGTTTCAGGATTCGGTACTTACTGACACCTGAGACCTTATATGAAACTACATTCAAAATAACAATTTTGCCACTAAGCCACTAAGCACACGAAGGGATGATATTTATTTTAAAACATCAAATCAATTATGGGTAAGGAACCAATAAATTTTATAGTAATCTTAGTGCCTTGGGGTCTTTGTGGCTGAACAAATAACATCAAAGTCTCTTTTAGGATTAGACTGGCCGCTGTTCAGACCAGAGGCGGTGCTGACACCTGAAACCTGACACCATTTTTATAGCTATTCACCCATTTGTTTCCCACGGTAAACTTCTTCAAAAAGCTCTTCGGCGGTCTTTATGGCACAGTTGCGTTTCAACGCACGGTCTATCATCTGCCTGGCATCCCCCATCCTATGGCCGAGCTGTTTTATCATAACATCAAGTACCTGTTTTGAAAAGTCTTCGACAGGGGGTTCGACCTTGCGATCTTCGGGGCGGATCAAGGCAAATTTGCCCATTTTGCCCTCAAGAGTGGCGATAATCTTTTGGGCTGTGCGGCGGCCGATTCCTTTCAGCTTCGTAAGCTGATTTATCTCGCCGGCTTCAATGGCAGTCGCAATCTCTCTAATGGGCACGGTTAGTGCTTTTACGGCCTTCAGGGGACCGATATCTTCTACTGAAATAAAATATTGAAAAAATTCCTTTTCCACCTCAAGATTGAAACCGATCAAAACAGGTTTGGGCTGACGTTCAGTCTGCTGATAAAAGATGTAAAGGGAAATTTCCTCTCCGATTTTCTTATCCGTCAATGATTCCATGACTATGGTAGGAAGCAGCACTTCATACCCAATCTGATTTGATAGAACCAGTATCCGTTCCTCTTCCTTATTTAAAATTTTGCCTTCAATATAGCCAATCATAACTGCAATAGTGTGATTCGTTTAGATGGTTTTGATCGTTATCCTGTGAGCTATCACCTGGATTTTTATTTAAAATTATTTAACCTTCGCATTAATTTTCATGGTCACCAAGATTCAGGTATCAACTATGAGCTATGAGCCGATACATCCAGGTAGCGGTAAAGACCAATCAGAGCCAACCCCAGGGCGTCCGATGCGTGAAAGGGTCTAATGGGAGTCTTGTGCTTCAATTGATGTCGCACGGCTTCTTCCAACTGCTGTTTGGGGGCATTCCCGTTGCCCGTCAAAACCTGTTTTGCCTCCCGCACCGGAACCTCCACCGATGACACACCGGATCGATGTCCGGCAAGCATTACCACCCCGCTCACCTGCCCCAGAGTTATTCCGGATTTCGGATATTTTTCCAGAGAAAAAACATCCTCCACCACCATTAAATCTGGATTTTCATCTTTTAAGATTTGAAGCAGCTTTGAAAAGATATGATCAAGGCGGTCTGGCAAAGAGTTGTTTTTGGAGGTGTTTATACTGCCGAATGAATAACCTTTTATCGTCGAACCATTTCCTCGAACGATTCCGATACCGGTTGCCGAAAGGCCGGGATCTATACCGATGATTTTTATCATCTTGTTTTATTTTAAACTTTTCACTTTATCTTTGGCAATTTTAGCTTCGTTGGACTTGGGATGCTTTTTGATGAGCTCTTCAAAAATAAGGCGGGAATTATTTTTGTCCCCTAAATTCAAAAAGGCAAGACCTTGTTTTAAGAGAGATGCCGGCACTTTATTGCCTTTAGGATAGTTTTCGATCACTTTCTGATACTCAAGTATGGCTTTTTCATACCACTTTTCGCGATAATAAATTTCACCGATCCAAAACTGAGCATTGTCGGCTCGTTCGGATTTGGGAAACTTCTCAATGAGTTCTTGAAATTTCTTGCGGGCGGCATCGGAGTCCCCCTGATCAAAGGCCTGTTTCGCCAATCGATAAATCTCATCTTCGCTGATTTGGTTCTCGGCCTGGCCGGCAGGTATAATTTTCGCAACGGTTTTCTCGGCGGGTTTTTTTGCTGCCGGTGTTTTTTGTGCGGCCGGTTCAAAATTTAAGTACTGCTCAATTTGATAGATACGCACTTCATTGCGTTTGGTGGATTTGGCCAGTTGTTCCACCCGCTCCGCTTCGGCCTCTATCCCCTCGGCCTTCATTTGCTTCTGGCGGTTTAAAAGATGTTCCAGTTCTTCAATTCTGCCGTTTAAGGCCCGGATCTCTTCATTCAACGCCTCTACCTTGGCTCGCAGCCCAGCCGACTGATGTCGCAGCGATTGCTCCTCGTTCTCGCGGGTCTGCAGACCTGAGCTCAGTGTTTCATCTCTTTTCTTGGCCTCCGCGTTGCGAATTTCCAGTTCATTCAGGCGTGTGTCCAGGGATGTAACTTCGTTTTGGCTCACACAGCCCGATAAAAACAAAAAACACACCAGATGGACACGGACAGCCGATTTCATCATTGACTTGTTCATAGTGATAACACTTATATGGGGATTATTGTCTATACAAATGGTTTTTAAAATTCACCAAAAAACCCGCCGATAAAGGCGGGTTTGGCTGAAAGGCAGCAATTACCGGCAGAGCCTGCAATTGCTGCCTTGTCAAAGCATACAGGGTTGCTACCCTTTATAATCACCCGCAGTTTGGAAAGCGGTATTTTCTGGCAAATAGAAAATTTTGATTAATTTACAACAAAGTGATCACGCCTGTTTTTAGCCCAGCACTCCTCATTTTGCTGGGTGCAAACCGGGCGCTCTTCCCCATAACTGATGGTGGTTATGCGCGAAGCGCCAATTCCAAGATCAACCAGAAATGCTTTGGCACTCTCAGCGCGCCGGTCACCCAAGGCAAGGTTGTACTCATTGGTTCCCCTTGAATCACAATGACCTTCAATGGTCACCGTTACATCGGAATTTTCGCGCAGCCATTCGGCTTTTCGAAGCAGGTTGTCCTGGGACGCGGCAGTTAGAATGGCTTTATCAAAATCAAAATAAATATCCTCCTGCATAATAACGCCAGGTGCTTTGTAAGCAACCGGGGCCTCCTCCTTTTTCGGCTCTGCTTTCGGCTCCTCTTTAGCCACCGGCTCCGGTGATGCGTCAACCAGCTTCTTTTGACAGGAAACGGAGAACATCAATCCAGGAATCACCAACAACAGGGCCAGAAAAATCCATTTCTTCTTTTGCATTTTTTCCTCCTTTCACATCTGGAAAAACATCAGTTATTGAAATCATTCATTGACCATTTTGGGTTTGTTTGCTCACCGGTCATCACAAGCAAACGGCGCTGATCTGTTCCAAACGCAGTCATCACATATATTCGAAAAGGCCCCTCACGGTTTGAGCTGAAGACAATAAGACTTCCGTCAGGTGACCACGAAGGCGCTTCGTTATCTCCGGATTCGTGGGTCAATTGGAGCGGTTCCTGGCCGTCAAGGCCCATCACGACAATATTTCGCCGTCCATCTACCACGGAGGCGTAGGCAATTCTGTCGCCCTGGGGAGACCAACTTGGCTGGGTATTGTAGCTACCCTCATATGTTAATCGCCTAACCTTTCCGGAGGCCAGATCCTGAACGTAAACCTGAGGAGAACCTGCCCGATTGGATACAAAGGCAAACTTCTTGCCGTCCGGCGACCAGGTAGGAGACACATCAATGCCCCGAATGTTTGTTAATCTTTTAATCACTTTCCCCGATCCAGTCAACAGATAAATTTCCTGGTCACCCGCAAAGGAAAGTGTTGCCGCCAATTCAAATTTTCCCGGCACCCACGCAGGCGTTATGTTAAGGCCCTTTTTGTTGATGGACGCTTCCTGCATTTCGGCCAGGTTTTTTATAAATATATCCGGCTTTTTCTTCTTATAGGATGTATAGGCCAGATATCGTCCATCAGAAGACCAGGCCGGAGATAAATTAATCGAGCGGTTCCGGGTCACCTGTTGTGCATTATACCCATCAAAGGCGCAAGTGTAAATCTCTTTATTTCCTGACCCGTTGGAAACAAAAGCAATTTTACTGCCGAACACGCCCCGGTGACCGGTGAGATATTTGATGACCTCGCTGCAGAAGCGATGGATCATTCGACGCTGTTCGGCTTTCTTACCGCTATATTTTTTGCCGACAATCCGACGCGCTTTGAACGTGTCAAAAAGGCGCAGTTCCATCGTAATGTTACCGTCGACTTCTTTGAAAAGGCCGGTGATCAATAGTTCAGCGCCGATAACGGTCCAATTCGCAAAATTGATCTGGGGGGTCAATATACCGTCTTTTTGGGGGTCAAAAAGAAATGCGCCGCGATCGAGCAGTTTAAAATAGCCCGTAAATTCAAGGCTGGCGGCAAGTAATTCAGCTGATGAATTTGACAGGCGCTTTTCTTCCACTGTCTCGTTTTCATTTTTAAACAGCGGAACCGCCAGCGGAATTTTTCTTAGAAATGGATTACTGATATCGATATATTCATATTGATCCTTGTCGCTTTGCGCAAAACAAAACACCGGACCGATTAATAAATTTGCCACAATGATGAATAAAGTGCATCCAAGCCAACGAACAATCATTCTGATATCCTTGCTCTAAGTTTAATGGGTGATAATGGTCCCGGGTTTCCGCGCCGTTTAATAAAATATGCACCTATTTTCTGATACCCTCGGGCGTGAATCTTACCCCCATCGTCACGTAGGGGGTCCGGATACCGGCAGGATGCGGTGAAACCGGACTGGCCTTAACGATGGCCCGATAAGCCGATTCATCTAAATAGGAATTGCCGGAACGTTCCGTAAACCGGATGTCGGAAATTTCACCGCCCGACATTACCTTAAATACCAGGCTGACCTGCAATGTCTCGCTTTCACCGGCCAGCTGCTGAGAAAAGGCCCAGTTTCTTTCTACCTGAAAAGCGACCTCTATTTTGTAAAGGTCAATGAGTTCCAGTCGACGTTGCCCGCCGGAACCGGTGGCTCCGGGTACGCCGCCTTTCCCCGCACCGGCTGCAGCCTGACCGGTCGAACCGGCTTGAACCCGACTGGCTTCGGTTTGTTCAACCTTCTTTTTTAAACGATCAAGTGCCTGACTGACGGAATCCGTTTCCGATTTTTCTACCTTCTTTTTGACTTTGGTCACCGCATGATCAATCATTTTCTGACGATCCTGCGTTTTTTTCTTGAGGGACTTCTTGGGTTTTATTTTTTCCGGTTTTGGTGTCAGCGAAACCGTCTTTTTGGGTTTTTTTATCTCCGGCAGCGTCTTGGGTGGTGGTATGGCGACCACTTCTTCAATGGGCGCTGTTTTGACTTCTTTTTTGGGTGCCGCCACAGGTTTGGCGGACGGTTTGGACACTGCCGCCGGCGCCGGTGCAGCGGATGGTGGCCCGGGTAACGAAACCAGATTAACATTAATTGATCCCGGCGAAAATCTTGGTTTCGGCGCAGATGCCGGCCAGAATACCACCGAACTAAAGAAAATCAAGTGGATTATCAGGGATATCCCAAAATACAGCACCATCGTACGGGATCCGGCGCCCGTTTCCAGCGGATACGCATGAGCATAGGGTTTTTTTTTCATTAGCCTTTAGATTTTTTTGCGTCGCGTATCTTTTCCATGACAGCCGGTTCGGTGATCATGCCTAACTGTTCAACCCCGGCATCCTTGATTTCCGCCATCACCTGCACAACAATCCCATAGGGAATGTTCTTATCGGCTTTGAGGTAGACCTCACGATCGCTGCGGCCCTGGAGAATTTTCATCAATTTTGCGCTCAAAGATTCCACGGTGACCTGATAATCGTTGATGTGAACCTGATGGTCTTTGTCAATGGTGATGACTAGGTGTTCCTTTTCTGAATCCAGCGGTTTGGCCGTTGCTTCCGGCAAATCGACATTCAATCCTTGAATCATCATCGGAGCGGTGACCATGAATATGATCAACAGAACCAGCATGACATCTACAAATGGAGTCACATTTATTTCGGACATAAATTCTTTGCTATTGCCGCCGGGGGTCATTGCCGCCTCCTTTCAACCCGTAAAATATCCCGCTCAATAATGTTAAGAAAATCTGCCGAAAAGCTTTGCATCTCGGTCTCAACGATACGGATTCTATTCATAAAGTAGTTGAAGGCGATAACAGCCGGAATAGCGGCGGCCAGTCCTGCCGCAGTTGCCACAAGCGCTTCAGAGATACCGGGAGCCACGACCGCCAGGCTGGCCGAGCCTCTTTGCCCGATACTGCTGAAGGAATTCATAATTCCCCAGACGGTTCCAAACAATCCTATAAAAGGTGCCGTGTTGCCGGTTGTTGCCAGAAAGGGAACCATTTGTGTCATGCGGGTCATCTCGGTGTTGGTCGCGCGGCGCAGGGCACGTTTGACATTGTCTGTGCCGACAAATCGGGTGTTAAACGGCAGGCTTTCATCAGTGGCCGGGGATGATGAACCGCTTGACGGGCTGCCGGAAGGACTCGTTTTCTTTAATTCCACATAGCCGATACGGAATATTCTGGCCAGCGGACTGCCGTGAAGCTGTTTGGCTTTGGAAAAGGCGTTGGACAGATCACGGCTTTTCCAGAAAAATTCAGTAAATTCGGCAGATTGCTTAACTGCCCGTTTGATATAGCGCGATTTGATTAGAATAATTGCCCAGGAACTAACTGAAAAAAGCAACAACATGAGCAAAACCAATTGCACTACGATGCCGGCATTACTAATCATGTGTATCAAATCGATGTTGGGAACCGTCATTGAGCACTCCGTTCTTTATTTCAAGGGCCCTGCCCTAGCTGAAAGGTTGATCTGGAATATAATAACAATTTATTGGTAAACAAGTGTAATAACTTTCTGTTTTAATTATTTTTAATTATATGAAATTGGACAAAGTGTCAACATATTTGGATTTTGCTTGTTTTGAATCAAATATCACTTGCGTTCTATCCTGTCGGGATTTAAGAATCAAATCAGCCAATTCGGGTTTCGATGCTCGATACCGGATACTCGATACGGGATACTCGATACGGGATACTCGATTCGAGATGAAAAAAAGCAAATGGTGCAGAGCCCAGTAACAAGAAATTAATAAAAAAGGACTTGATATGAAAAAAATTGCCAATCTGTTGTTTGAAGCCAAGATACTGAAGGAAATTCCCCGATCTGGGTATCATTTTCTCGGGGCCGGCAAAGAATCGGTAGCGGAGCATTCTTTTTCCACAACGTTTATTAGCTATGTGATGGCCCAGTTGTTGCCTGAGGTGGACGCACTGAAATTAATCTGTATGGGCCTGCTCCACGATTTTCCGGAAGCCAGAATCGGAGATCTCAATACGGTCCATAAAAAATATGTCACCGCCGACGAAAACAAAGCCCTCGAAGATGCAACGGCCGGGCTTTTGTTTGGAGAACAAATGGCAGAGCTCATCAAAGAGTTTAGAGACGGGGACAGCGTCGAGGCCAAACTTGCCCGGGACGCTGACCAGTTGGCACTAATTCTGGAGCTAAAAGAACTGATAGATATCGGTTATGAACCGCCCAAAACCTGGATTCAGAATGTGATCGGTCGGCTGCAAACCGAAACCGGCCAAAAAATTGCCAGCGCCGTTATGGATACCGGTCGAGATGATTGGTGGTTCGATACGATTCCGACTGATAAATGAGCATCGTTCAACGGCCCTGCTGGTTATGAGAAGTGGTTCCTATCAGAGCAACAATTCTATTGACATGCCTTCTGCAAATGAATAGATTTATTCCTTTTGCAGACTCTTTCGGCTCGGCAGATGAAATGATAAATAGGGAGACATAGTGATGAATTGGATGATACAAACTCTGTGGTCCTCCATCGGAAAAAAATTACTAATGGCTTTGACCGGTCTTGCTTTTTGCGGCTT
>Ga0265303_10000865_pt1 | contig 17939 bp, 17 predicted proteins | sample Helome_2_FD_192494 | JGI IMG/M metagenome (GOLD analysis project Ga0265303, IMG submission 192494) | Marine sediment microbial communities from subtidal zone of North Sea - Hel_20160317 (Illumina Assembly) | ecosystem: Environmental > Aquatic > Marine > Subtidal zone > Sediment ... | reverse complement strand
CCGCTGGCTTCGCAGCCTTGGTTACCGCTGGCTTGGCAGCCTTGGTTGCCGCTGGCTTCTCAGCCTTGGTTGCCACTGGCTTCTCAGCCTTGGCTTCAGAAACCTTCTTTTTTGGCGCTGAAGCAGCAATGCCGGTAATTTCAATCCGGGTGTAATCCTGCCGGTGCCCCATTTGTTTCATATGGTGCTTACGACGTTTGAATTTGATAATCCGGATCTTATCCCCACGACCGTGCTCGACGACCGTGGCTGTGACTGTTCCGCCTTTGAGGTAAGGAGTTCCGACTTTTACGTCTTCGCCTTCACCTACCATCAACACCTGGTCGAGTTTAACCGAGGCGCCTTTTTCAGCGTCAATTTTTTCAATTTTTAAAACATCTCCAGTGACAGCACGATACTGCTTGCCACCGGTTGCGAATACTGCGTACATGGTTAACTGCCCCGGGTTCGAAATAGCCCTAGAAAAGGGCGAGAATATTAGCGGTTTTATGATGGCTGGTCAACCATTGTGAGCATTAATAAGCATTGAATTTGCTTTGCTCTAAACCAAATAGAGTTACAGTCGTTACAGCAATCGCGAAATAGATACTCCCATCGGAGGCTTTCCACTGAACATAACATCTACTTTCATGGCAAAAGGGGCTATAGTACGTGGTTTGAATCCGTTCGGCGGTATTAATGAAAACCATCAAAATTCGCGGCGCCCGTACCCACAATCTGGCCAATATTGACCTTGACCTGCCAAGGGACAAATTGATTGTGGTTACCGGACTATCGGGCTCCGGAAAATCATCACTGGCTTTTGACACAATTTACGCTGAAGGCCAACGCCGATACGTAGAATCACTATCTGCCTACGCCCGACAGTTTTTATCGGTCATGGAGAAACCGGATATTGACCATATTGAAGGGCTTTCCCCCGCTATATCCATCGAGCAAAAATCGACTTCTCATAACCCCCGATCCACGGTCGGTACGATCACGGAAATTTACGACTACCTGAGATTGTTATGGGCACGCGTGGGAACACCCTGCTGTCCTGACCATGGACTACCACTCGAAGCGCAAACCATCAGCCAGATGGTTGACCAGGCAATGGCACTGCCTGGTGGCACAAAAATGATGCTGCTTGCACCCGTTGTCCGCGACCGAAAAGGTGAGCACGCACAATTATTTGATGAATTACGCGCGCAAGGATATGCCCGGGTTCGTGTCGACGGCGTCGTATACCCCATCAATGACGTGCCGACCCTTGAATTACGCCGCAACCACACGATTGAAGTTGTGATCGACAGGTTCAAGGTTCGACCTGATCTCAAACAGCGTCTCGCTGAATCATTTGAAACAGCGCTGATCTTATCCGATGGTCTCGTTTTGTTATCGCCGATGGATGAGACGGAAGAAGACACGAGCGACAACATCACCGAAAAGCTGATGAGCTCCCGTTATTCCTGCATTCATTGTGACTACAGTTTGCAGGAAGTCGAACCACGCATGTTCTCTTTCAACAACCCAAATGGTGCATGTCCGGCTTGCGATGGTCTTGGCGTGGCCCAGTTTTTCGATCCGGAACGCGTCGTAAGCAACCCGCATGTGAGCCTCGCCGGCGGAGCCGTGAGAGGTTGGGATCGTCGCAATGCCTATTATTTTCAAATCATCAAAGCGCTTTCAGAGCACTACGGTTTCGACATAGAAGTGCCGTTTGAAGATTTATCCGCAAAACACCGCAACATTATCCTGTACGGCAGCGGTGAAGAGATCATTGAGTTCACCTATTTTGGCGAACGGGGTACAAAAAAGCGGCGACACCCATTTGCGGGTGTAATCCCCAATCTCGAGAAGCGCTTCCGCGAAACAGACGCCAGCATCGTTCGGGAAGAGCTATCCAAATATATCTCCCATAGACCCTGCCCTGATTGCCACGGACAGAGATTGAACCGGCAGGCCAGGCACGTTTATGTGGCGGATATCAATTTACCAACCGTAACAGCGTGGCCAATATTGCGATGCCTGAAATTTTTTGATGAACTTTCGTTAAGTGGAAGCAAGGGCGCAATTGCAGAAAAAATTGTCAAGGAGGTCCATCAACGACTTCAGTTTCTGGTTAACGTGGGTCTGGACTACCTGACACTGGATCGCAAAGCCGGTACATTATCCGGTGGTGAAGCACAACGTATCAGGCTTGCCAGCCAGATTGGGGCCGGCCTGGTAGGTGTGATGTATATACTTGATGAACCCTCTATCGGTCTACATCAACGTGACAATGCACGATTGCTCTCAACCCTGATTCGTTTGCGTGACATCGGAAACACGGTGATCGTGGTAGAACACGATGAAGAGGCCATCCGCATGGCTGATCATGTTGTTGACATGGGTCCGGGTGCAGGTTCCCACGGTGGCGAGGTCGTTTTCAGCGGAAAACCCGAAGACCTGGTCGATAGCGATGCAACCCTCACCGGAAAATATCTTTCAGGCCAACTGGAGATTGAAATTCCCGCAAGGAGAAATAAAGCTGACCCGCAGCGGGTATTCAAATTAATTGGCGCATCCGGAAATAACCTCAAAAACGTAACATTGGAAATCCCAGCCGGCTTATTAACCTGTGTGACCGGGGTTTCCGGTTCGGGTAAATCAACCCTGATCAACGATACTTTACACCGTCTGGCGGCCCAGGAATTGTATGACGCCAGAACTCTGCCAGCGCCCTATGAAACGTCGGAGAACCTGCATCTTTTCGATAAAGTAGTTGATATCGACCAGTCCCCGATTGGCCGCACACCACGCTCCAATCCGGCCACTTATACCGGCCTGTTTACACCTATCCGCGAATTATTTGCAGGTACCCAGGAAGCCCGTGCCCGCGGCTACAAACCCGGGCGTTTCAGCTTCAATGTCAAAGGCGGGCGCTGCGAAGCCTGCCAGGGTGACGGATTGATCCGTGTTGAAATGCATTTCCTGCCGGACGTTTATGTGCCCTGCGATGTGTGTCGTGGCAAGCGTTACAATCGTGAATCCCTGGGTGTTCACTACAAAGGCAAGAACATCCATGAGGTGCTGGACATGAACGTTGAAGTGGCATTGGAGTTTTTTGCGCCGGTACCGACAGTGGCTCGCAAATTAAAGACCCTGATGGACGTCGGCCTCTCATATATCACGCTTGGCCAGAGTGCCACCACGCTGTCCGGCGGCGAAGCGCAACGAATCAAGCTGGCCAAGGAGTTGTCCAAACGCGATACAGGTCAGACTTTGTATATATTGGATGAACCCACCACTGGATTACACTTCCATGACATCAAGCAGCTACTGCAAGTGTTGAACCGTCTGCGCGATCATGGCAATACCGTGGTGGTCATCGAGCATAATCTGGACGTCATCAAAACAGCCGACTGGGTGATCGATCTTGGTCCTGAAGGTGGTGATCGTGGTGGTGAAATCATTGCAACGGGGACACCTGAGCAGTTGGCCGGTGTCACTGAATCACATACAGGTCATTTTCTTGCGAAGCTTTTTAATCGAAAAAAGGCCATTCGCAAGAAATCGGCCTGAGTGAAATCAGGTCAAGGTAAGAAAAGAAGTCTGCAATTCGGATCAGCCTTCATACGATACAATCGGGCGAGATGGATTTCGTATCCATTCACTCCACGATCCCGCATAGAGTTTTGAGTTTTTCAAACCAGCCAACTCGGCCGAAAAAATTGTGTGGCACGCAGTAACCCCCGAACCACACATGTAAACCAGACCCTTTGCCTGATGATCTTCGGACAACGTACAAAGCCCTTCGCAGGCTTCGGTTGCCGATTTGAACCTGCCATCCGGGGAAAGATTCAATTGATAAGGATAATTGACTGAACCGGGGATATGACCAGCCACCGTATCAATCGGCTCAACTTCACCTCTATACCGATTAGTGTCTCGAACATCCACCAGTAAAGTACCCTCTTCACCCAGGCCCTCGAGAATTTCCAAAGTGGACACCACGAGTTCACCGCGCGGGCTGAAACTGACAGGCACCTCAGGCTTAACCGTCACGATACCACTTTGCAGCTCATAGCCGGCTGACTGCCATGAAGATATACCGCCATCCAGCAAAGCCGCACAATCATGGCCAAAATACTTCATTAACCACCAAAGCCGTGCAGCGATTGACCCACCCGCATTATCGTAAGCGACAAGCCTGATTCCGGGTTGCCAGCCAGAATGAGCCAAAAACGCTGCAAACTTGTCCGCATCCGGTAAGGGATGACGGCCACTGGAATTGCTAACCGGGCTGGAAAGGTCATTATCAAGATGCGCGTATACGGCGCCAGGAATATGCGCCTCAAGGTAATCTTTGTATCCTGAACCGGGGTCGCTCAGAACGAACCGGCAATCAAAAACAATACAAGCTTTGCTTTTAAGCGCCGAATGTAACTCAGATGGCGAAAATAGTATTTGTTGTTTCATTAAAACCAGGCAGCTTGGGTTTTACTATGACTTATGATTGATCATGGTCGCTTGGCTAATTGAGTTTTCCATTCGACTTCCGAAATTCAATAAAATAGCTGCCGTGATACCCCATATTTTATGACCCTGCCAGTTCAATGAGGAAATCACAACATTTTTCCCGTCATGATTTACTGTCCGGTGAGTATACTCGCGATGATCAATGGCCAATTTGAGTGGAACGGTAAATACGTCCGATACCTCGCGCAAGTCGGGTTTCCAAACAAATGACGACCTGACAAGGCCAACGACCGGTAAGACCCGGAAATCTGAGATAGTATCCACTCGGTCGAGAAATCCCAGCGGGGATACCTGGGAGAAATCCAGGCCAATTTCTTCTTCTGCTTCACGTAATGCGGTTGAGACAGCCGAGCGGTCAGAACGGTCAACTGACCCGCCAGGAAAGCTGACTTGACCCGGATGTTGCAATAACAACTCCGAGCGGACGGTCAACAGAATTTCCGGTTCAGGCTTATCGAGGACGGGCACCAGGACCGCGGCTGTTCGATTGGGACGAGACTGATTCCCGGCGGTGCTGCGAAGCACATTGAGTTTAAGCGCAGACACACCCTCATCAAAAGGTGAAACAGCACTCAACAACAAATTACACAATTCAGATGGCATATCGCAACATGGTATCAAGACCTGATCAGTGTCGATAGGCTCTGTGGAAAGCGGGGCCGAAAAGGAATTTGCTAACACTGGATCATCGGGTAAAAAAAACCGGGTAGCTCGCGCTACCCGGTACTTATACTAGCTATTGCAGAATTTCTACCAGTTTGAGATCAAACATTAACGCCTCATTGGGGCCGACCGGCGGATTCCCACGGGCACCGAATGCCAATTCTGGTGGAACAAAAATCTGCCAGGTAGAACCCGTTTTCATAAGCGGCAGCACTTCCTGCCAACCCTTCAGAACTGCGTTGACAGTGAACTCTTCCGGCGTACCACGAGCGAATGAGCTGTCAAATTCACGGCCGTCAAGTTTTGAACCGCGATAGTGAACGGTAACCCTGCTCTCAAGACCAGGCCTGGCACCTTCACCTTCTTCGATAATGCGGTATTGAACACCGCTGGGAAGCGCAACGATTCCAGTTTTGGACTTATTGGCCGCCAGAAAAGCTTCACTCGCTGCCAGATTTTCTTCAGACAATATGCGGAACTGTTCAACCTGCTCTGCCCGGACTTTCTCCTGAAGCGCAGTCAGTAATGTACGCATTTCTTCAGGGCTGACCTTTGGTTCTTTCTCAGCCACCACATCACGGATCGCAGAGATCAGAGATTCGACGTCAAATTCGGTACTGCGTCGTGCAATGTCAGCACCAATGTCCCAGCCAACTGCGTAGCTGAGTTTACCTTTTTCAGTATTTACATCTTGAGCAAGGACCGAACCGGAAGTTAGTAATAATAAAATTGTAAGCGCGAGTCTGGATCGCATGAATATTCCTCCAGAGGATTTCTGTTTGCCGGCCCATTGCCGGTCAATAAAGGGGGGCTATTCTACATGAGTAGCCGTCGATATGTCATGCCCGTAACAACATCATTTTCGATAAAGGCAGCCTGATAGACTATGCGCTTATTATCAAGTTCAACCATCTGTTGGTAAATTTAACCAACCATTAGCCATTGAGTCTCTTGAAAATTTTTTATCTAATATTTTTTTGTATTAATTTCAGCGCTTTATAGAATATTTGCGAATTGGCACGATGCGTGCATCTTATCTGGTACAGAACAGCATGCAGGAGCATAAACCATGAGTGTTTTTTCCAGATTCACCGATATCATTAACGCCAATATCAATTCCTTGCTAGAAAAAGCTGAAGATCCAGAGAAAATTATCCGTTTGATGATCCAGGAAATGGAAGACACCCTGGTAGAAATCCGGTCATCTGCAGCCAAGTGTATCGCAGACCGGAAAGAACAGCGCCGCTATGCGGAATTTCTTGAACGCGAACAGCAGGGTTGGGCCAAACGGGCGGAACTGGCGGTGCGTCAAAACCGTGAAGACCTGGCAAGGGCAGCGCTGGCTGAGAAGCAGGCATTGGCTGATGAAGCTGAGCAGGTCACACACGAAACAAAAATGCTTGAATCGCAACTTGAAAAATTCAACTCTGATATATCCCAGTTGCAAATCAAGTTGAACGATGCCAAGACCCGTCAGCGCAGTATCGTCATACGGCATAAAACGGCAACTTCACAACTCGCCGCACGCAAGCATATTCACGATGACACCATTGACGAAATGCTCTTCCGCTTCGAAAACGCTGAAAGACGGATAGACCAGGTCGAAGCCCAAGGTGAATCTCTAAACATGGGGCGCCGTAAAGGTCTCGCGGATGAAATCGCCGGACTCGAGGATGACGACCGGGTCGAAGATCAACTTGCGGCCTTGAAAGCGAAAGTGAAAAAATCTGACAAAGCAGATAAAGCCGAACAGGGAGAGTAACAATGTCTGAAGTCATTCCTATTCTATTACTAACGGTCTGTGCACCGCTGTGGATCATTTTTCACTACATCACCAAGATGAAAGCGGCCAAAGGGTTAACACCTGAAGACGAGAAAATGCTGACGGACGTGTGGGAATCCACCAAGAAAATGGAAGACCGGATTGTGACACTCGAGCGCATTCTGGATATCGAGTCCCCAAGTTGGAGACATCGTCATGAGTGATCTTTATGAGCGCAAAAATCCTCACCGCCTTTATCGTGACAAGGACAATGCCATACTGACAGGTGTATGCGCCGGCCTGGCAAGTTATTTCGGACTTTGCCGGAAAGGACTGCGAATAGTCGTCGCAATATGCACCGTATTCTTTTTCCCTTTTGTAGTGCCGACTTATATCATCCTGTCGATTATTCTTCCGGTTAAACCGCAAGATTTGTATAAGGATGAAAGTCAGGAAAAATTTTGGCGTGGCGTAAGCATGGCCCCAACGGATGTATTCAGTAACCTCAGCCATCGATTCAGAGAATTGGATTTGCGCCTGCAAAAAATGGAAGCCTATGTCACATCACGGGAATTTGATATGGATCGTGAACTGGGTCGAAATTCACGTCAATAGTCGTCAAAAGTGTTGGATTACGACAAAACGAGTGTTTCTCGCGTCGTAATGTAACTAACCGGGCTCCCCAAGCATCAACTTTTTTAGGGCAGAATTGTCTTTATTAAGTAACAGGACGGAAAACCCGTCAGAGTTAACCGTAGGATTGTGCAATCATGAACCAGTTGGAACCTGATAGTAAGAAAGTCTTGGTTGACCCGAGACCGCTATTTGCATCTACATGGATGGCGTTATTCACGGAATTACGCAAAAATTATGTTGAACGGCATCCCACTGTTCCCATAGACACAAATAGTTCACAGGATAATGACGGTAAACAGCCGCGTACAGAAAACTAATTATAACCGGTTGGAATCAGAATCAAATTACGTTTTATCTGGCAACATCAACGGATATACGTTGTCTCAACTTGAGACACTGGAAAGATCAATGGTTGGTTAATGGAGCGGCTTCGTTTTATTTAATTCTGCCGTAAATATCCTCGAGCCGCTCAATATCGTCTTCACCAAAATAGTCACCGGTTTGAACCTCTATCAGGTGTATGTCTGCATCACCCGGGTTTTCGAGCCGGTGCAGGGTCTCAACCGGTATATAAGTAGACTGGTTTGCTTCCAACAAAAATTCCTGATCACCCAGCCGAACCTTTGCAGTTCCCCGCACTACTGTCCAATGCTCTGCCCTTCGGCGGTGTCGCTGCAAGGACAGCACCTGACCAGGTTTAATAACCAGTCGCTTGACCTTGCAGTCTGCGGCATCTTCCAGGATGGTATAACTACCCCAGGGCCGGTGCACAGTTTTATGGAAATTGACGGCCTCATGCTTCAATTCTGACAATTGCGCTACAACTTCTTTAACGTCCTGAGCCTGGTTACGGTCGGTCACCAGCACCGCGTCACCGGTATCAACGATGATCAAATTTTTAACACCCACAGCGGCAATAACCCGTTGCTCACCCTGAATAAAACATTCAGTTGAGCCAACCAAAATGGCCTTGCCTTTGATGCGGTTACCGGCTTTGTCAGACTCATACAATTCACTGATGGCCTTCCATGAACCTATGTCACTCCAGCCAAAATCACTCGCAACAACAGCCGTGTTTTCTGCCCGTTCCATGACCGCGTAATCGACAGAAATGGACGGGCACTCACTGAATAACTCTGCAGGAAACTCAATGGGTAACTGTGATTTATCAGTCGCTTCCCACACCCGGTCTGCGGCCTGATAAACATCCGGCGCGTAACGTTTCAAGGACTCGAGGAAAGTACTCGCCCGGAAGCAAAACATACCAGAATTCCAAAGGTACTCGCCCGATTCCAGATATCCGGTGGCTGTGGCGATATCCGGTTTTTCAACAAACTCAGCAACCCGATAGCCGCCACTCGAGTTCAGGGCGTCACCCTGGCGAATGTAGCCATAACCCGTTTCAGCATGTGTCGGGTGGATTCCGAAGGTCACAAGGAACCCTTCATTTGAGAGCTGATGCGCCTCTTTTACGACGGCTTCAAAGTTTCGTAAATCCGCAATCAGGTGATCGGCGGGCATGACCAGCATAGACGCATCCTCATGCACGGTATCACGCACACACAGTGCGGCCAACGCGATCGCAGGTGCGGTATTCCTACCCATTGGCTCTAGCAGAAAGTGCTCTTCTCCACTGTTGTTTTCAATCCCGGCGTACAGATCGCGTGTATAAAAGTAATAATCCCGACTGGTAACGGTGATAACGGGCGCATTGCCCGAAACGGCTTTCGCTCTGAGTAAAGTTTTCTCCGCCAGGGTCTCGCCATCAACCAACTCCATAAAGGGTTTGGGATGAGCTCGCCTGGAAACCGGCCAAAGCCTTGTTCCTGCCCCCCCTGAAAGAATGACCGGTATCAAAGGGTGCTGTGTCTGGTTCTTATTCATAGATCAGCGGTTCCATAATTATGCTCTCGCTTTAATCTCATCAATTACAGTCTTCAGAGCATTCTCGAAAGAAGCGGATTGTATGTTCAGGACATTGGTGATCCTGCCAGTATCCAGAACGGACCATTTGGGCCGCTCAGCAGGTTGGGGAAATTCAATACTCGGCACCGGTGCCATATCCGGTACTCGTTCCAGCAACCCCGCGTCGACCGCGAAATTGAAAATCATGCGGGCAAAATCAAACCAACTCAAACTGCGGTCATCACAGTAGTGAAAAACTCCAGAGCATTTGTCGTGCCCGGCAGTTTGCCAGACGTCAATCACGGCATTGCTTGCGAGCGCCAGGTTCCTCGCCGAGGTTGGGCAACCATGCTGATCGTCAACGATCTTCAAAGATAAGCCTTTGCGTGCAAGATTCAACATGCTCAAGACAAAATTCTTTCCGTGAGAAGAATATACCCAGGATGTTCTGAGAATTACATGCTTGCAACCGGCGTCTTCCAGCGCCTGTTCACCTGCCAGCTTACTGGCGCCATAGACACTGCGCGGATTGGGAAGGTCGGTCTCAAGATAGGGCCTGGTAGCTGTGCCGTTAAAAACATAGTCGGTGGAGTAATGAATCAAACGGGCACCATTTCTTTTTGCCCACGCTGCCAACTGCGCTGGTAGTTCAGCATTGACAGTAAAAGCTGCTTCGGTGTCAGTCTCTGCCAGATCGACTGCCGTGTAGGCCGCTGCATTAACAAGCAACTCCGGTCGTATACGATTCAGCAAACTCTCAAGCTTGCCACCATCACTTATATCCAGCTTAAACCAGTCTCCCGCCGCCGAGGCAGGCTGACTACGGTCAGTCGCAGTGACATTGCCGCGCGCAGATAACAAGGGCAGCAATTCAGTTCCAAGCTGGCCGGCGGCGCCCGTAAGCAGGATTTTCAATTTACACCCTGTGGGAGACGTTCTGATGGAATATCGTGCAACTGCGGAGCTTCGCGGTCTTTACCAGATAATGACTTGGGTTCACAAGGCCAGTTTATTCCGATTTCCGGGTCATTCCAGGCGATGGCAATCTCATATTGAGGTGCGTATTCGGTGGTACAGTAGTATTGGAACAAAGCACTTTCACTTAGCACGATAAACCCATGCGCAAACCCCTCGGGGACATAGAGCTGACGATGGTTATCCCCACTTAACTCTACGCCTGCCCACTGCCCAAAAGACGCTGAACCGGGACGTACATCAACCGCCACATCAAAAATCCGTCCTTCAAGTACGAAAACAAGTTTGCCCTGAGGTTGGCGATACTGGTAATGCAAACCGCGCAAAACGCCATTTGCTGAACGGGAAACATTAGCCTGTGCAAATGCACCGGGTAGACCATGATTACTATAACTACCGGCTTTCCAGCTTTCCTGAAAAAAGCCTCTCTCATCACCAAACACCTGCGGCTCAATGATGACAACGCCATCAAGGCCGGTTTCAAGGACCCTCAACCGTCCGGCCCCCGTTCCAGTAACTGCACAAGGTAATCACCATAACCGCTGTTTCGAAGTGGCTCCGCCAACTCAAGAACGCGTTGATCATCAATCCAACCTTGAAGGAACGCAATTTCTTCCGGACAGGCCACCTTGAGTCCCTGTCGGGTTTCGATGGTTTCGATGAAACTGGATGCCTGCTGCAAGGATTCATGCGTACCCGTGTCCAGCCAGGCATAACCCCTGCCCAAACGCTCAAGGTGCAGACTGCCATCCTCCAGGTAACGACGGTTCAGATCTGTAATTTCAAGCTCACCCCTGGGTGAGGGCTGCAACTCGCGGGCAAATTGACTGGCGCGGTTATCATAAAAATACAAACCCGTCACTGCATAGTTTGAACGTGGACGCGCAGGTTTCTCTTCCAGGCCCAGCACGCGCATATCAGCATCGAAATCGACCACTCCATAGCGTTCCGGATCACGAACCCAGTAACCGAAAACGGTACTGCCAGCTTCCCGTTGCATACTTCTGGAAAGTACTTCCTGCAACCCACCACCGTGGAAAATATTATCTCCGAGAATAAGGCAGGAAGGACAACCGGCCAGAAAATCTTCACCGATTATCAGGGCCTGTGCCAGGCCATCCGGGCTCTCCTGAACAGCAAATGAAATTTTAATACCCCATTGACTGCCATCACCCAGCAAATCCTTGAAAGACGCCTGCTCGTGGGGCGTTGTAATAACGAGGACGTCCCGGATACCCGCTTGCATCAGCGTTGACAGCGGATAATAGACCATCGGTTTGTCATATACCGGGAGCAACTGTTTGCTGACAACCCGGGTTATCGGATACAAACGAGTACCACTTCCCCCAGCGAGAATGATGCCTTTTCTACTTTTTTCCATCGGGTAAATTACCGTTAACAGTGTCGAAAAATCTGCATCTCACAGACTCGGCCCGCAAGAACGCGAAAATGCCTAAGATCTTTAGGGAACGTTACCTTTAGAAAGGAATATCGTCATCAGCAAAATCGTTGTCAGTGGCTGGCTGTGCCGGTGCCTGTTGTGGCTCCGGGTTTTTACGGAACCCACCACTACTGCCAGCTTGAGGTTGACCACCGGATTCTCCACCGCGACTACCCAACATTTGCATATCGTTGGCCACAACCTCGGTTGAATAACGATCCTGGCCGCTCTGATCCTGCCATTTACGGGTTTGAAGCTTACCCTCGATGTAAACCTGGCTGCCCTTTTTCAGGTACTCACCCATGATTTCAGCCAGACGCTGAAATGCGACCACCCGATGCCATTCAGTTTTTTCAACTTTCTCACCGGTTTGCTTGTCATTCCAGCTTTCTGAAGTCGCCACGGTAATATTTGCGATTGCTGCACCGCTGGCGGTGTATTTAATCTCCGGATCCCTACCCAGATTACCCACCAGAATTACTTTATTTATACCTCTTGCCATCTAGCCTCTCCTGCTATATGGAGCCCTGCTCCATAGTTCAAATTCAGACCTTTAAGTGTAGCATATACAGTTATGCCTGCTGTTTGTTATCGGCTGACTTTAACCACAAAAGCATGGTCACAGCCCACGACGTACAAAGCAATCCCGCCACACTCAAAGTTACCACATCACCACTGGACCCCAGCAACCAACCACCACCCAGCCCACCTGCAAATGCACCCAGAAACTGGAATGTCGTGTACAAACCCATTTTCCGTCCGCGACCAGCTGTACCGCTCAATTGACTGACCACTGATGGCATCGCCGCTTCCAGAAGGTTGAAAGCCAAAAAGAAAGCCAAGGCAAACACCATCATTGCAGCCAAAGACTGGCCGATCGACATTAAACCCAGGGCTCCGCCAAGCACCAGGAAAGCCAGCGGCATCGCACGCTTTTCCTGTTTACGTGCCGTTATACGTCTTAATAATGGAAATACCAGAATCACCGAACCCAACATCGACGGGACATATATCCGCCAGTGATACTCCAGTTCAAAACCAAACTGACTGACCAGCATTCCCGGTAAAACTACAAACAGTAATGTCATGACTGCATGTAATAAGAATACCGAAAGTGAGAACAACCAGATAGTGGCGGACCTCCCGGATTCCTGTAGGTCTTCTTCTTTCGTGATATGTTCCGCTGGCAGACTGACAACCAGCAGCATTCCCAGGACACCGAGTATTGCAGTCAGCCAGAATAGACCCTGCAAGCCTAATAGCGTCGACAGTGGTACTGACACCATCATGGACAACAGGAAAGAAGCACCGATACCCATACCAATGATGGCCATGATGACGCTTCGATTCTGGCTGCGCGTATGATCGGCAGCAAATGCCAGCGCCACCCCGGCAATGGCACCACAGCCCTGCAGCGCGCGTCCGGCAATAACCATTTCGATCGAATCAGCTAAGGCTGCAACAACACCGCCTAGGGCAAATAATGCAAGACCCACAAGCATGACAGGCCGGCGGCCAAAGCGATCAGACAATTTCCCAAATGGTTGTTGTAACACCGCCTGGGTGAGACCGTAAATCCCAACGGCGAGACCGGCCTTGGCAGGACTGAATCCGGGCATATCAGCCGCCAGTAACATAAATACCGGTAGAATCATGAACAAACCAAGCATCCGAAAGGCAATAACACCCGCTAGTGTCATGCCTGTGCGTAACTCAGCTGAATTTAGTTGACCAAACAAATGTGGAATCCTCTGGCTTATTCACGAACGGCCGCACAGTATATGGTGCGTACGGCAATTTTTCATGAGAAATGTTAATGCCGGTAACACAATCATTTATAATCGCGGAAACAGTAGAGCATCCATATGATATTCAACCCAGAATCCGCCATACCAGACAAGCAGAACCCAATAGAATTAATCATCTCGTTGAGTGAGCCTGATATGAAGCGGGTGGATTCCTGTATTCAGGACAGTCTGAAATCTGAAGTGGTCCTGATCAACCAGATTGCCAATTACATTGTGGCCAGTGGTGGCAAGCGTTTGCGGCCCATGCTACTTACCCTGTGTGCCCACGCCTGCGGTTACCAGGGACAAAGCCACATATCACTGGCTGCCATTATTGAATTCATACATACGGCCACGCTATTACATGATGACGTAGTTGATGAGTCCGATCTGCGCCGTGGCCAGCAAAGTGCGCATGCAGTGTGGGGCAACGCGGCAAGCGTACTGGTGGGAGATTTCCTGTATTCCAGAAGCTTTCAGATGATGGTGGGCCTAGACTCGATGCGCGTTATGGAAGTCCTGGCACACACGACCAACACCATTGCAGAAGGAGAAGTTCAGCAACTTCTGAATATGGGTGACCCGGAAGTCAACCAGGATCGTTATATGCAGGTGATCGAGAATAAAACTGCCAAGTTGTTTGAGGCCGCCTGCAGACTCGCCGCCATCATCAGTGACCAGCCATTTGAAATTGAGCAGGCACTGGCGATGTATGGCTGTCGCCTCGGGTCAGCTTTTCAGATCGCCGATGACGTACTCGATTACAACGGCGAAGCAGACACCATGGGAAAAAACGCCGGTGCGGATCTCGCAGAAGGCAAACCAACCTTGCCGTTGATCCTGGCCCGTGAACAGTGTAATGACAAAGAACGTGAATTGCTGGATACGGCCATACGTAATGGCGGTGCGGATGATCTCAACCCGGTCCTCGCTATTATTGAAAAAACCGATTCAATCAACTCTGCAATGAAGATAGCCAGGGCACACGCAATTGAGGCGAGGCAAACAATCGGAATACTGCCTGAATCACCCTGGCGTACCGCGCTTGAACAACTGGCTGATTATAGCGTTAGTCGCGATCACTAGTGCGCTGGAATTGACGGACCTGGAGGTCCGCCAACTTATCAACAACTGCAACAACAGGCTGTCACTAAATTAAAATCAGCGATCCAGCTTTGCGTTCCACTCAGACACACGTTCTGCCTGCTGCTCAAGTAAATCGTCTCCACCCGAAATGGTGACAGAGATAATGTCATCACCGTCGGCAATGGCGTTAACCACCACCTGATCATCGGCAGATACAACACTGCCAAATACGGTGTGTTTACCATCCAACCACGGCGTTTCTACATGAGTAATAAAAAACTGGCTGCCATTGGTGCCAGGACCCGCGTTCGCCATTGAAAGTTTGCCGGGCGCATTATGTCTAAGCTCGGGAGTGCATTCATCCTCGAATTTATAACCTGGTCCACCTGTACCGGAGCCGAGTGGACATCCACCCTGGATCATAAAATTATCAATCACCCGGTGAAAACTGAGGTCATTGTAAAAACCGCGTTTTGCCAGGTTTACAAAATTGGCCACCGTTACCGGTGCCTGCTGCGGATACAGGCGAATATTGATTACACCTTTACTGGTGTTTATTTCCGCCATTACTTCGTTGGATGTATCAGTCATGTCACAACTCCATTTAATTAACAATTTTTTGAAACTAATTCTTTGAACCGGGTGTCTATTTAACCAGAGGCCGCGGGCAATTGGTCTCTCCCTCAACCTAATGGGTATATGCACTCCTCACCCTTGTCCCGCGGCCTTTTTTATGGGTGCCAGAAAGTTATTTTTCAATGGCAGACGCTTATTTAAATCCTGCAAACTTTCTAAACTGTTCCCCTCGGTCCTCGTAATCCCGAAAGTGAGGAAAACTGGGTGCCCCCGGAGACAGTAAGACACAGCCACTCTCCGGCACCAGTTTTTGAGCCAGGTTCACCGCATCTTTCAAGCCCGCAGATGCGTGTAAATCACCTTCAGGGTCAACACCCGCGGCCTTCAGACAATCCAATATTTTCTGGCCATTATCCGGCAATGTAATAATGGCGTAGGGTGTGCGATCAAGCACATCTCTGGCGAACCCGCTCCAATCCAGCCCCCTGTCCATCCCGCCAAGCAACAGGACAACGTCTTTATGGCCAACTGTCTCTAAAGCTGCTGACACCGACACCGGGGTGGTTGAAATACTGTCATTGATATAACGGATGCCGGCCCTTTCACCGAGAGACTGTAAGCGGTAAGGCAGACCGCTAAATGATAACAACGCCTCATCAAGCCTGGGAACATCCAACCCCAGTGTGTCAACCACACTCAGAGCCGCTGCAAGGTTCTGCATATTGTGCTCGCCTGGCAGGGTTGCCGGCGCCGCAACATGACTTTGACTGATAGCGGATAGACCATACCCGGAACCATTTTGTTGGGTGGTTCCATCAGACTGACGAAAGACACTGGTTTTACCGGCCTGCCACATACCCATCTTATTAAACCAGCCAATACCGGGGTGATTCTCCAGGCTTTCACTCAGTACATGATCAGAATAATTGGCGATAACCCTACCATCAGAAGCCAATTGAGCGAGCTTCAATTTGTCAGCCTTGTAATGTTCAATCCCCTGGTGCCAGTCGAGGTGTTCCTCACTGATGTTCAGTAGCACAGCAATATCCGGTTTTGCGTCAAGATCTGAGATCTGGTAGCTGGAAAGCTCGATAACCCACCAATCCGGGTTTTCACCTTCAAAATCCAGCATCGGCCTGCCGATATTGCCGGCAAGACAAACCTTAATACCTGCCCAGGAAAGCAAATGCGCGATCAGTGCAGCCGTTGTGCTCTTACCCATTGTGCCGCTGATGCAGATGGTTTTTGCCTCAGGGTTTGTTGCAAACCAAAGATTGGTTGCCGTTGTAAACCGCACGCCCTCAGACCGAAGCCGGACTAATTCATCACGATAGACGCTGATTCCGGCAGAACGAACCAGCCAATCAAATGGTCGCAGTTTTGCGACATCCAATGGACCAATATGCAATGTATCAATCGCCGGGTTCAGTTGTTGCAGAAACTCCTCTTCAACGGCAGACTCAGAAAACAGGGACAGGGGTTTATTCGGATAGCGCCTGCGAATTTGACGCCAAACCGCACGGCCTTCTCTGCCCGCGCCAAGAATCGCGACACGGGAATGTTCCATCTCACGAAAATGCATTTAGCCTGGCCAGTATTGCGGCAGGTATGCAGTGCATTGATTTAAAATCAGGCTGCAACTCAAGTTCACCGGCTTGTTTGATTTCGGAAAACTCTGCCAGTGCACGGACAACATATTTATCCTGCCATTTGGGGTCGCCCGCCAAGTACTTCATTGCCGCACGACTCTCGGCGATACTGCCGACACATTCAAACGGCTTGTTCTCTCCCAACCCGCACAAAGCCTTGAAACCTTTCAACTGACTTTCTTGATCAAGCAGGTCACTGCCCTGGATTTCAAGCAAATCCTGGGGAGACAAAAACGGTGATAATGCCAGGGCTGCAAACCGGCACTTGGGACAGTCCTGGCACCAGCGGCCCGGGATATGCGAGCCATCCTGGTGAAAATTTCGATTACAACTTGAAAATACCCCGTGAAACTCTGTCATTTCCGAGAACCTACGGGTAATGGCAATTTCACTGAAAGGCCGGAGCAGGGAAAAGTATTCGATACCGGATGAAACGTGTTGTTTAACCACTGTGTTAAAGGCTTGTTCAAATGCAAGGCTTTTACTGTACTGGTGGTTTATTTCTCGACCCTGCCCGTCATTCAGAGTTGCTTCATCTGCTGAAGACTCATTGGCAAAAACGACATACCGGTAGCCGTACAACAAACCCGCACACAACAGGATGGCTGAGTTGATGGCCGTGACCGGCACATGTCCGTTCCAGGCCCCGTCTTTATTCATGTCGGTGAGTTCGGCCGATAATTCACGCCCAATTTGAATCAACGGCAAACCTGTCACCTTGACAGTGTCAGCGATCAGATCGGAACCGCCAACACAGACTGGTTGAACCTCCACACCCGCATCCCTGAGAATTTGAAGACATACCAGGCTGTCCTTGCCGCCACCAATGGCAACCATGGCACGCTTGGGCAGATCAACCGGATGGGAAAATAGATGAGATGAGAAACCGCCATGCGTTTTTACCGTCGGTACCGATGCTTCACCGGTATTGACTTTGAAATCTATCAATTCGGACA
>Ga0265303_10000864_pt1 | contig 17952 bp, 18 predicted proteins | sample Helome_2_FD_192494 | JGI IMG/M metagenome (GOLD analysis project Ga0265303, IMG submission 192494) | Marine sediment microbial communities from subtidal zone of North Sea - Hel_20160317 (Illumina Assembly) | ecosystem: Environmental > Aquatic > Marine > Subtidal zone > Sediment ... | reverse complement strand
TCAAGGAGGTCAACCAGCTGATGGAGCGAGAGGTCATGCGGCCGCGCGACAGTCGTGGACTGCCCGGCGGCCTGCTGCGACTTCCGGCGGAACTGACCCCGATCGTGGTCGCCGATCTGCATGCCCAGGTCGACAATCTGCTGGTGATACTCAGTCACAACGGTTTTCTTCACGCACTCGAAGAGGGCAAGGCCTGCATGGTGATCCTGGGCGACGCCGTGCACTCGGAACGGGAAGGTCAACTCGATAAGATGGATGATTCCATGCTGATCATGGACCTGATCTTCCGCCTCAAGCTGCGCTTTCCGGAGAATTTCTTCTTTATCCGCGGCAACCATGACAGCTTTGGCGAGGAGATCTCCAAAGGCGGGGTCCCGCAGGGCATGTTCTGGCGACGTGCCCTGAAGAAAGCACGGGGCAAAGACTATCGCAAGGCCATGCAGCGCTATTACGACCTGTTGCCCTACATCGTCGCCTCGCCCCACTTCTGTGCCGCACATGCCGCGCCACCACGCAGCAAGATCTCAACCGATATGCTGGTGGATATCGCAAGTTATCCGGGCCTGATACCCGAACTGATCAGCAATCGGATGGTCCGGCCCAACCGACCGGGCGGATATACCAAGGGGGATATCAAGCGTTTACGCAAGGCCCTCAAGCTGCCACCCGGAACGCCCTTCATCGTCGGCCATACGCCCATGGACCTGACCGAGACGTACTGGCTGAACGTGGGCACGGCTGCAAACCATCACATCCTCTACAGCGCCAGCGATAAATGGGTCGGCGCATTCACCCGCATCGGTGGGCAGATGTGGCCCCTGCGGTACCCTTGCGAGCCCTTGGTGGAATTGACCAACCGCCTCGCGAGCGACACGCGCCCGGCCGGCAGTTACCGGCCCAGCGGAAAGTCAGACACGATCGAGACAATCGCAACACCCTGACGACCTCATCGCGACTGGCGTCACGACGCCTGTTCGTTCAAAGCTCTGGGGGATAACTCGTTGACCATCTGCGGTGAAGAAAACTGGCAGGAAAAAGTCGAGCTGCGACCTTCCTCACTGGCGACAGTCAGTCGGGCATCATGCATATCAAGAATCTGACGCACGATAGCCAGACCCAGGCCGGTGCCGCCGGCGTCTCGCGAACGACCCGCATCGACGCGATAGAAACGCTCGGTCAATCGCGGCAGATGTCGTGCGGGTATCCCTGCACCGTTGTCCCGAACCACTAACTCAGCCTGGTCGCCGGCCGGCGACCAGGAAACGTCGACCTGCGTGCGGCTGGGTGTATGGCGAATGGCATTGGAGACCAGGTTCGAGAATGCGCAGCGCAGCAGCGACTCGTCACCCGGTATCACCAGATTCCGGTCGCCGTTCAGTTTGAGCGTGTGGTGCGTATTTCGCGCCAGTTCCCCGGCGTCCATGACGACCTCTTCCAGCATGTCGAATACGGCCACCGGGTCACGCTTGACCGACTCAACGCCATACTCCAGGCGTGACAGGGTAAACAGATCCTGAATCACCGCCTGCATGCGACTCACCTGCTCCTGCATGCGCAACAGGGGAAGACGCTTTGGCGACTGTTGCTCCTCGCCCTCTGCCATGGTCTCCAGATAGCCACGCAATACCGTCAGCGGCGTTCGCAACTCGTGCGAGACATTCAGGGTAAAATCCCGCTGTGTCCGGTTGAGATGATACTGGCGGGTGATATCGCGGGCGACCAGCAGATAGCGTTCGCGCCGCTTCTTGAACCGCGTGACGCTGATCGCCAGTGTCATTGCCGGATCACCCGGCGCCTCCACCTCCAGGCCGCGGCTGAAGTGTCCGGCCTTGAGATAGTCTCGTAGGGTTGGGTGCTCGATCAGATCGACAAGTTTTTGGCCCAGCACGGATTCACCGACCAGGCCGAAATAGACCTCGGCCTGACGATTCAACCAGCTGATCTCGCCGTCGCTTCCCAACGTGAGCACCGCATCGGGCATGGCTGCGGCCATTTTGCGGATACGTGAGAAGACATTCTGCTGGCGTCGCTTGCGCTTGCTCTCACGCCTCTTGAGCCTATCCACCTGATCGAATGCTTCTCGCCAGAGGCCCCAGACCCAGCCAGTTTGGGAGCCACTCCCCGTCAGCAGAAAGCTTAAGAGGCGTGCCGCCTGAATCAGATGCCAGATCGCATAGACACTCAATCCGATGGCGGTTGCGAGCACCGAGTCGGCACCAAGCACGATAGCCGTAATCAGGCCCAGGGCCAGCAGTGCAAACCCCAGCAGTTCCTGCTTGAACGCTGCGCGCCGCCGCTGCAACAGCCGCGTTTGCACCGATGTCTTGACCATCAGGGCCTGTTGACACCATCTGAAGCGTTGCCGTTGCGCCTGAAAAAGCGCCAATCAAGGCGCGAGGCGCGAAGTTTGGTTGCTCCAAATGAGTAACGAGCAACGCCGAGTGGCGCTTTTTCAGGTGCAACCCGAAGGGCCGGGGCCCATTTTCCGCCTGACGGCGTTATCGGTCGTTCGTTTAGGCTCACTAAACGTCTCTCCTTCTGCCTTGTCAGCCCAAAAATAGGACTCCGGCAGCAATGCTTCAGGTAGTCTTAACAGGTCCTGACAAAACCTCAGGAGCTCGAGAATCGGTATCCAGCGCTACGTACAGTCTGGATCATGCCGCGCCGGCCTGACGGCTCAAGCGCGAGACGCAGGTTGCGGATATGTACGTCCACTGTCCGCTCTTCCACATACACATTCGGCGGCCAGACATAACCGATCAACTCAGCGCGACTGTAGACACGCTCCGGGTGTTGCATGAGAAAGTGCAGCAGGCGGAATTCGGTCGGGCCCAGTTCGATCAGAACGCCGTCTGCATGGACCCGACGGGTGCTCTCCTGCAGGCGCAGACCTTTGATTTCCAAGATGTCGCCATTCTTTGCCGCACCGCCAGTCCCACAGCGGCGCAGAACGGCACGGATCCGAGCCTTGAGTTCAGAAGGCGAAAACGGCTTGCTGATAAAATCGTCCGCACCCGCATCCAGTGCCTGAACCTTGTCCACGTTGTCGGAACGCGCAGTGAGCATGATGATGGGGATCTCGCTGCGCCGGCTGCCGGAACGCAGCATGTTTGCGAAATCCAGGCCCGATTGACCACCCGGCAGCATCCAGTCCAACAAAATCAGGTCTGGCGATGCCTCTTTGATGCACATCTGCGCCTCGGCGACGCTCCCCGCACCAACGCAGCCGAAACCGTCCGCAGACAGGGTGAATTCCACCATCTCGCGGATTGGCGGTTCGTCGTCGACAATCAGGATCGTCGGTCGGTCTGCTCCCACTCCACCCCCTTTGAGGCGTTAACCGAAACGTCCCTCTATATAGTCTGCGGTCTCTTGTTTGTCCGGTGCCAGGAAAAGATCATCCGTGGCCCGGTGCTCCACCACCTTACCCATGAGCATGAAGATACACTCTTCACTGGCACGCCGCGCCTGGGCCATGTTGTGGGTGACGATCAGGATGGTGTACTCACCGTTCAGTTCCCAGATCAGCTCCTCCACCGCCTCGGTGCCCTTGGGATCGAGCGCCGAGCAAGGCTCATCCATCAGCAGCACGCGCGGCTTGACCGGCAGCAGCCGGGCGATGCACAGCTTTTGCTGCTCTTCCAGGGACAGGCCCGTAGCCTTCCTGTTGAGCTTATCCTTGACCTTGTCCCACAACAACACCTCGCGCAGGGCCTTCTCGACGACTTCGTCTTCCTCGGCACGGGCACCCTTCGCCGTCGTATTGTGGATCCTATGTCCGAACAGCACATTGTCACGGATCGGCAGCGGCAGCGGATTCGGACGCTGGAACACCATGCCGATCTGCTTTCGCACCTGCACCAGCTCGCACGACGGGTCATAGATGTTCTGATCGAGCACCTTGATACTGCCGTCGATCCGCACATAACCCAGGCGTTCGTTGATCCGGTTTACGCTGCGCAGAAAGGTGGACTTGCCGCAACCGGAAGGACCGATCAGCGAAGTGATATGACCGCTGCGGATCTTGAGATTGACATCGAACAGGGCCTGGAAGGTGCCGTACCAGAGGTTCAGGTCCTCGGTCTGGATGGCGTATGGGTGCTCCTGCTGAGTGCTCATGGTGCGGTCTTCCGAAGAGTTCGTCGGGTTGGTCGCGGCATTCATCATCCGAATTTACCCTCTATGTAATCACGGGTGCGCTGATCCTCGACCTGGCCGGCAAACATCTCCGCCGTAATACCGACCTCGACGCACTCGCCGCCGAGGAAGAATGCCGTCCGATTGGCGAGGCGCTCGGCCTGCTGGACCAGATTGGTCACCATGATGATGGTCATCTCGCTGCGCAGTTCCTTGAGTACCTCCTCGATGCGCATGGTCGTGACCGGATCCACGGCGATGGAGAATTCATCGAGCATCAAAACTTCCGGCTGCTGCGACAGCGCGCGGGCGATGGTCAATCGCTGCTGCTGCCCGCCCGAAAGCAGGCTGCCGAGTGAATTCAGTCGGTCCTTGACCTCGTCCCACAGAGCGGCACGGGTCAGGCAGCGCTCCACGATCACGTCGAGCTCAGCCCGGTTACTCATACCGGACAGACGCGGCGCCAGGGCCACGTTGTCATAGATCGTCATGGGCAGGCCCACCGGAAGCGGAAACACCACCCCGATACGCTTTCGCAGTGCATAGACATTGCGCAGGCGGTTTACGGGCTGGCCGTCGAAACGGATGTCGCCCTCCACACGCATACCGTCGGTAAACGGATCCATGCGGTTCAACGACTTGAGGAACGAGGTCTTGCCGGCATTGGCCGGACCGATGATGCCGAAGATCTCGTGCTCCCGGACATCGAACGACACATCGCTCAACGCCGGGACGCCGCCGTAACTGATGGTCACGTCCCGCACCGACATCTTGACCGGCGCCTCGGTGCTGCTCTGCACCGCCTCGGCGGCCCCTTGTGCGCTTACCATTTTTTCTTACCTCGGAGATACATGCGGAATGCAATCGAGATGCTGTTCATGATCAGAACCATTGCCACCAGGACCAGCGCAACCCCGTAGGGCAGCGCCTCGGGCACACCCGGCACCTGGGTGGACACCACGAACAGATGCAGCGACATCGCCATGGTCTGGTCGAACACGCTCTCGGGCAGGAACGGCAGGAAGAAGGCCGCCCCGGTGAACATAATCGGCGCCGTCTCGCCGGTGGTCCTGGACACTTCCAGGATCACGCCGGTCAGGATGCCCGATATCGCGTTTGGCAACACGACGCGCCGGATCGTCTGCCAACGGGTGGCCCCCATGTTCCACATCGCCTCGCGAAACGCCATGGGTACTGCCGCCAGCGACTCGCGGGTGGCGACGATCACGATCGGCAGGGTCATGATCGCCAGGGTGAGGCTGGCGGCCAGGATACTGGTGCCAAAGCCGAAGAAGATAACGAAGGCCCCTACCCCGAACAGGGCATGCACGATCGAGGGCACGCCCGCCAGGTTGATGATGGCCAGGTTGATGATCCGGGTGAACCAGTTGTCGCCGGCATACTCGTTCAGATAGATGGCCGCGGCCACGCCCAGCGGAACCGATATCAGCAGTGCCACCGTTACCAGCCACACGGTACCGATCAGGGCCGGCAGGATGCCGCCGGCGGTCATGCCATCGGTGGGGTTGGAGAACAGGAACTCGAAGGAGATTACCGAGCCACCCTTGGCAACGAGGGTCCCGAGGATAATCAGCACCGGCAGGACCAGCAGCAGCACCATCATCGCAAACAGGATGCGGTAAAGCTTCTCCACCCGCATGTTGCTTTTGTTCAATGCAGAGACTTCAAACATGGCGGTCATCCTTTGCGCACACCGCGGACCACAAGATCGGCCAGCAGGTTGATGATGAAAGTGATGATGAACAGGAAGATACCGATGGTGAACAGCGCGCCGTAGTGGTCTGAACCCACCGCGGTCTCGCCAAGTTCAGCCGCAATGGTCGCTGTCAGTGCACGCACCGAATCGAACACACTGGTCGGGATGTTGACCGCGTGGCCGGTGGCCATCAGCACCGCCATGGTCTCACCAAAGCCGCGCCCGACACCCAGCAGCACGGCACCCAACAGGCCGTTCTTCGCGGCCGGCAGCACAACCTTCACGATCACCTGCCAGCGCGTGGCGCCCATGGCCTCGGCCGCCTCGCGATAGCGGTCTGGCACCGCCTTGAGCGCGTCCTCCGCGATGGAGGTCATGATCGGCGCGGCCATCAGGCCGAGGATGATGCCGGCGTTGAGGACCGTGAGCCCCACGGGCACATCGAATATCTCGATGATCAGCGGGTTCATGATGGTCAGGCCGATAAAACCCCAGACCACGGACGGAATGGCGGCCAGCAGTTCCACCAGGACCTTCAGCGCCTCGCGGGTCTTGCCGGTGGCGAACTCACCGATATAGATGGCCGCACCGAGCGAGAACGGTATCGCGACGATCATCGCCAGCCCGGTGACGCTCGCGGTACCGGCAATCAGTGCGAGTATGCCGTACTCCGGCGCATCTTCGTCACTCGGCTCCCAGTACGGCGAGGTGAAGAACTCGCCCAGGTCCAGGGTCTCGAAGACAAAGGTCAGGCCTTCCTTACTGATGAAGATGAAGATACCGATGATGAACAGGATGGCCGATATGCCACCGACGAATACGATCCACTGTACGGCCTTGTCGATGAACCAGTCGGTGTTACGGCGGTCGAAACCGTGGCCGTCACCCGCGTTTTCGGTCTTTGCCACAGCCTCCTCGACGGCAGCCATCAGTCGGCCTCCGGACCGCGCAGCCGTTCCATGAGCATCCGCACCTCGACGCTGAGCGCGCGGTATACGGCCTCGTAGTCCAGCGACGCGTCATCGGGGGACTGCGCCAGGTCCCACTCCAGGGTCGCGGTGTGGAACGGGATATCCTGCAGGTAATTGTCGACCGGTCCCTGCAGACTGACCACGACATGATACCGGGCCAGTTCCAGCGGCCCCTTGTCCAGCAGGTGCGGCTTCACTCCGTTGACATCGATTCCACGTGCGGTCATGTATTTCACCATGGCCGGATCGAGGGCCTCTGCTGACGTCAACCCGGCACTCTCGTATTCGCCGCTGTTGGGGAAATTGTGCCGAGCCAGGGCCTCGGCCATGGGCGCCAGTTTGGTGTCGTCGCGATCCAGGAACAGGACGCGGTAGACCTTCTCGGCCTTGGTTTCGCCCGTGGCCGCGAATATGGCCTCCTCGCTCAGGTTCTTCGCCTGATCAGACACCCTTTCGAGCATGCTGTACATCGTGAACATGGAGAACAGGTCATCCGTCGAACGCTCCGCGTGTCCATGCGCCAGGTCGTCCAGCGCGCTCGCCTGCATGCGCTCGACCTGGTCGGCCATGACCTTGATGGCCTTGGCCTCTTCGGCATTGCCCTCCAGGAAAGCCTCCATGGCGCGCTCCAGCATCTCTGAAGATTCTGCCGCCATGTTTTCCATGGCCGATGCCAGGTTGTGATCCGGTGGCGTAGACAGGCGCGTTGCCACCCGCGCAATGCTGACCGCGTAGTCGCCGATCCGTTCCAGTGCGATGACCGCACGGATGGTGGCCGACATCAGACGCAGATGGCCCGCGCTGGGCAGATGGCGAACGATGAAACGATGGCAATCGCGGTCGACTGCGCGCACCGCGCGATTGATTTCACCATCACCCAGCACGGTCAGGTTGGCCAGTTTCTGATTCCCGGCGCGCACTGCATGCACCGCGTTCTTCAGGGCCTCCCCAACCATCGCGGCTATAGCCGCTGTGTTGTCACGAATGTCCTGTTCGTCCTGTTCCAGACGTTTTTCGTAATGCTTCATGGCTATGGTCCCGATGAGCTGACTTACTGCGGTTGATGATCCCGGCTCAGTTGCACTTGACTGCGCGCACCGGAGCATAACCCTTGTTCAGGATGATGCACTGGCCTTCGTCACTCATGATCCAGTCCATGTAGGTCTTGATGTCGCCCTGCGGCTGCCCGTTGGTGTACATCATCAGCGGGCGTGCGACCGGGTACGAACCGTCACCGGCGGTTTCCACGCTGGGTGAGACGCAGGGAGCACCGCCGTTGGAGATGCAGGCCATCTGGAGATGATCGGTGGCATAGGCCAGACCGCTGTAGCCGATGGCGCAGGGGGTCTTCTCAACCAGGTCCACGACGTCCTTGGAGCCGTGCATGTCGAGGGTGCCCTGACGGAATTTGTTGCCCTTGCCCAGCACGGCCTTTTTGAAGTAGGCATAAGTGCCCGAGTTATTCTGGCGGCTGACCACCACGATCTTGTCCTTGCAGCCGGGCACGGTGACGCCCAGGTCGGACCATTTGGTCACCTTACCCTTGCGGCTGTAGATATCGGCCAGCTGCTCGAGGGTATAGGTGCTCATGGGATTGTCTTTGTGAATGAAAACGGCCAGGGCGTCATAACCGACGGTGTGCTCGACCGGGTCCTGGCCGCGGTCCTTGGCCATCTTCTTTTCCTTGTCCTTCATCTTGCGGCTGGCGTTGGCGATATCCACCGTGCCGTTGATCATGGCCGCAATGCCGGTACCCGAACCGCCGCCGCTGACGGCGATGGCGATATCTTTGTTGATGTCCTGGTAGGCCTCGGCCCAGGCCTGGGCGACGTTGACCAGGGTGTCCGAACCCTTGTTCTGCAAAACGGTACGTGCATCGGCACTGGTTGCAATCACTGCCAGCATCGAGGCGGCAAAGATCATCGGTTTGCGAAATGTCATCAGTTCACTCCTAAGGAAGGAAAATTGTTTTTCGTCGAAAAATGCGGGATCCCGGAGCACCGGCAACCCGAATATCTCAGCAGGGCTGTAAAGATATTTCAGAGGGATGAAATCGAGTTGAATGATTTGTGAAGTTTTTTTTAAGCCGGGTCGGTCGGGCTGGGCCCGATATTGACAGCGGGCGCAGCCCGCCCTGCCGATCCCTGTGCGGTCGGCTCAAACAGGAAAGATGAAATCGCGATCGACCGGCCTGAAGTTGCCTATGGCACCCATCGCATCCAGCATGCTGATGAGGAAGGAAGTCGCCGACAGCCGACCCAGCCCGCCTGTCATGCAGGCCAACTCGCCAAAGGCGATGTTCGCATCCCGCCGACCCCTCGGCGCCACCAACAGGCCTGGCACCGGGTCCCCGCAATGGCGCCCGAAATTGCTGTCGGTGGAATGATCACCGGTGACGCCGATCACCAGCTCGGAAAGCAGCAGTCTGTCCAGGACCCGGTCGATACTTTCGAGACAGGCCTTTTTCCCTTCCGGGTCACGGTCATGGGCGGCGATATCCGGGCCCTTGATATGCAGATAGACAAGGTCGTGGTTTTCGAGCGCCTTCAGCGTCGCCGCCAGTTTGCCGTCGAGGTCGGTCTGCGGCAAGGCGGTAAATCCCGGCTCACTGAAGGTTTTGAAACCGAACAGGTTTCCAAGGCCCTCCACGGTATGTTCACCGGCCACGACCGCAGCATTCAATTTGAAATGCGTCACCAGGTTGCGCAACTGGGCACACTCTCCGGCGCTCCGCGTCAGGATACCATTGGCCGGCAGCAGTCCCTCCGCTTCGCGCCGGAGATTCACTGGATGGCCCGCCAATCGCTGATGGGCCTCACGAACGAAGCAGTTGACCGCATCCGCCGTGCGCACCGCCGACTGGTCGCGACCGTCGCGCGCCTGGGCCAGCTGCACGCCATGCTTTTCGCGCCCGCTCCCCGGATCGGTATCGGTGAACCCGGCCGACAGCCCAGCCCCGCGCAGCCTCAGGACCGCGCGATGTTGCGTTGCAGGATAAAGATCACCCGTGATCCCGTCACCCAGCGGCATATCCCGCAGCTCGCCGGCAAGCTCCGCGGTTCCTTCCCGAATCCGGCCGGCGCGCCGGTTTTGGACCGCCAGGCCCTCGCCATCTGCACAGAGTGTGGCAAAGTTGCATCGCAGCACCACCTCGCCAGGGTGCAGATCCAGGCCGATGCCCGCCGCTTCGACGGGACCGCGCGCCAACCGTCCTGCATCCAGGGGTGCCAGCCCCATCAGCACACCGGTTCCGGTGTGGGTGCCCACCGGCACGCCCGGAAGCAGCGGATCCACCATGCCCAGGAGTCCGTCGCGGGCCATTTGGTCGAGGTTGGGCGTAACGGCCGCCTCCAGCGGTGTTTGACCATCCAGTCCGGCGCAGCTGCGGTCTCCCAGTCCATCCAGGATGATCATCAAGCCCTTGTATCGAACCATCTATGCCCCCAAAGGCACCCACCCTCAGCCTGCAGCGGGAAAGACCTGTTTCAGTGTCGGATTCAGTTTGGCCGATAAAGTGTCGGCGATGATGCCCAGAATCTCCGCGACCGTGGAATCCCTGTCCTCGTTGGCGACAATGGAGATCTGTTCCTTGTCCGCTTCCGACAGGAGATAGGACTGCAGGTGCCATATCGCGTCGAAATTCTTCAGATAGCGTTCGGATCGCCGTTGCGGCGCCTTGCCACCGCGCCCCCGGATGCGTTTGCGCAACATGCCCTGCTTGAGTATCCCCAGCATCACCGGCACTACCACGATATCATCGCCACCCATCAGGCGCCTGACCGCTGCAGGATCGATGTGGACCCCCTCGAGCACCATGGACACGCGCTCCCTCACCGCTCTTTGCACGACCGCCTCACAGGAGACCATCAGCAGCTCGGTCTGGCTGCGGAAACCTGCCACGACTTTGTCTTCCTGATCACCCTGCCCGTCGGCATTGGGCAGCGCCTGCCAGGCATCGAATGAAGACCGATGCAGAACCGGCAGCAGGCGTTCAGGCGTCATCATGCGCATAACCTCGCGCAGCATGTCGGTGGACTGGGCGCGGAAGATGTCCAGTTGACCGGCCAGCGCCGTCGCGATGGTACTCTTGCCCGAACCCGGGGCGCCGCCGATCAGCAACAGCAGTGGTATCCCGCTCTTGCTGAATTCGTTCCAGACCAGGTAGCGTTGCGCGGCCTTCTTGCCAACCTCCCTCAACAGCATTCGGTAGGTCAGTCTGCCCAGGTAAGAAGTGTTGATCTCGCGGCGATTGCGCGCCACCAGGTGCCGGCTCAGTATTCGGCTCAGGTTGCGCGCATCCTCGTTGCCGATGCCACACAACTCCAGTGACTTGCTGTGGGCCTCCCCGGAAAACGGCGCCAACTGGCCCTCAGGGCTGCGGATCATGATCTGGTGAGTCGCATCAATCTGGGATGCGTAGCGATTGGCCAGGTATTCAGTGTGGACTTCACGCAACCGCGTCGACACGCATTGACGCAGCTCGCCGGTCTCTACGGTCGTCCTCTCACTCAGGGAATCTTTAACATCCGAGGCCAGATCGTAGGCCTCATCAAATTCGAGACCGATGTCCTGCAGCGAGCGAGTCAGCATACCCCGCAGAAAAGGGACCTCGGTGCCTTCCTCAGCATTGATTACCAGGAGTTTTGCCATAGAGGCTCTAGCTTACGACTTTCTGGCCGGATCTTGTCAAACCCGACTTTGGGCCATCGGGAGACACGCTTCACGAAACCCTGATATAAAGGCGTTTTCATGTCTCAATAACGCTTGGGGAAACGAGCGGAAACCCTCCGGGCGAGATGGAAACTGTAGATGAACTATTGGCTGATGAAATCCGAACCTGACGAATTTGGCATCGATCACCTCAAGGCCATGCCAAAAAAGACCGAACACTGGGACGGTGTGCGAAACTACCAGGCACGCAACATGATGCGCGATCTGATGAAGAAAGGTGACCAGGTATTTTTTTACCACTCGAACTGTGATGAACCGGGTATCGTCGGCATCATGGAGGTGGTGAAGGAAGGTTATCCCGATCACACGGCCTTTGACACGAACCAGAAGTATTTCGACCCCAAGAGCGATCCCGAGAATCCGCGTTGGTACATGGTCGACGTCCGATACAAACGCAAGCTCAAGCGGAACATTTCACTGCGCGAACTCAAGGCGTTGAATGACCCCCGGCTGGAAGATCTGCCATTGTTGCGCAAGGGCAACCGACTTTCGGTCATGCCGTTGACAAAGGTCCACTGGGATGTGGTGTTGGGGCTGGAATAAGAGATGCAGACCGACCGCAGCAAGTTCAAGATCCTGGTTGTGGACGACAACCAGCCGGCACGCCAGCTCATCAAGTCGACACTGGCGCTCGCGGGCTATACCGGCATCACCGAGGCAGTCGATGGTTCGAAGGCCCTGGATGCACTGCAAAAAAGCAAGTTCGACCTGATCATTTGTGATTGGGACATGCCCGCGACAACGGGCATCGAGGTCCTGCGTGCGGTGCGCGCCGACAAGGCATTGAGTGACATCCCTTTTTTGATGGTCACGGCCAATCAGCAGCGGGAGCTTGTGGAGGCGGCCATCGAGGCCGGCGTAAACGACTACGTGGCCAAACCCTATCGACTCAACACCCTGAACCAGAAGACGGCCAAGCTGCTTGGGGAGAATTGACCCATGGGTCTGGACACCCTGGTCCGCTGTGCCGAGCTTGCCACCAGGCTCGATGACCCCGATTGGCGCATATTCGACTGCCGCTTCGACCTCGCAGCCCCTACACGTTGTGAACTGGCGCACGCAGAGACACATCTGCCGGATGCCTTTTACGCCCATCTCGACCGCGATCTTTCCGACCCGATCACGCCGCAGAGTGGGCGCCATCCGCTTCCGGACCCGGACCGATTATGTGACTGGCTGGGCGGCCACGGCGTATCACGTGACACACAGGTCGTTGTCTACGACGACACGGGCGGAACCATGGCGGTGCGCCTGTGGTGGCTGCTGCGCTGGCTCGGCCACGACCGGGTGGCCATGCTCGATGGTGGCTGGCAGGCCTGGTTGCAGGCAGGACTGCCTTTGCAGACATCGCCGCCCAGAGCGGTTGAGGCTGCGACCTTCGAGGGATCACCTGACTGGCAGCAGGTTGTCACTACCGACACCCTGAACAAACAGCTGCAAGAAGGCAGCGACACACTGCAACTGATGGACGCACGGACGGCCGAACGCTTTCGAGGCGAGGCCGAACCCATCGACCCGGTGGCCGGACATATCCCGGGTGCCATGAACCTGCCCCTGCAGGAAAATCTGAATCAAGACGGCAGCTTTAAGTCCAAAGAAGCCTTGCGAACCTTGTATGCAGAGCCCCTCGCCGGACGCAACCCAGACTCCATCGTGGCGATGTGTGGATCAGGGGTCACGGCCTGCCACAATCTGCTGGCCATGGAACTGGCAGGACTGCACGGCGCGCGACTCTACGCCGGCTCATGGAGTGAATGGATCCGCGACCCCCTGCGCCCTGTCGCGACCGGCGGCTGAGCGCGCAAACATCGCTCGTTCTCCACGCCTGGGGCACAGAAGACGCTTCAGCCAGAGCCAGGCAGGGCGACACGCATGCTGACCGTCTGTGCAGCGGTATTGGTCTCATAGACCAAAATGACGTTCGCACGACCCTCTGACTCGTCCAGCAGCGCCAGGCCTTCGGCCTTGGCACCCCCCGGGGTACTCACGGCCCCCAACATCACCGCTGACTGCACGGTTCGACCCTTGCCTGGCACCTGGTTCTCGCCGTCCCACCACCACAGGAGGAAGGGCCCCGGTGCATCATTCACCGGACCCGACAGAATCAGAAAGCCATGCTCGACGGCGGCCATATCACGAATCCCGTGACCATCCAGGCGCACGAAACTCAACTGATAGTTTTTCGGCCTCTCGAATTCAAGAACCATTACCGGCACATAGTTGCGACGCAGCACAGGCCCGCCAAAACCGATATACAGTCGCTCGTGGCAAAAGGTCATACCCTCGATGTCTATACCGTTCTCTTTCCTGGGTATGCCATAAAAGGGTTTCAGCAGTGGATCCTTACGCAGCCACTTCGAAAGATCGATCCACTCGACCTTGCCGGGCTTGCCCGACTTCGGGTCAAAAGGGAGACGGTACAGACGGTTGCGCGATGATTCCGAGTCGATATCCTGCAGTCGCTGCAGATTCTTGCGTACGGGCAGATCAGGACGCATTCGCCGGCGCCGGAAGGAATGCGATCCAGCCATGTACAGGCAGCCCTCGCCGAAGGAGATAGCCTCGATGTCCGTCGCCTGATCCTGGTCGGCCAGCGCGAGGCTTTTTTGCAGACACCAGGTGTCGCTGCTCTCTTCACGTCTGAAGATCTGCAGCTGATGCCCCTCATCCGCCCCCAGAACCAGGAAATCGCCAACCACCACGGCGCCGTGGAGATCCATGCCCGCGTCGATCTTCCCGGACAAAACGATCGGGCGGACGTTTTCGATCCGCTCAGATGGCCGGGCCGCAAAATCTTCTGACGAAGGTTCAATCAATGTATTGGGCACCCTGCAAAAGTGATTCGTCGAAAAGGTCCGGCAGCGCATCCAGGCGGTCGAGAGCCTGTCCCCTGGGCAGGGTCAGACGTAGGCACCCACTGGCCTCAGGGTACACCAGTTCCAGGGTGATGTCGGCAGGGTCATCCGCAACGTAGCATTGCAGTATCACATCATTGCGGTCGACCACGCCGAGGAAATTGTCGCCCGGCATGAGCAGACGATCGGCCAGCGGCACAATCCGGTCTGCCTGCAGGGCCTCCGGCTGGGCCGAGGAAATGGTCACGGCGTTGATATAGTCACGATAGAAAACCTGCAACACCCGTTGTGCACGGGCCCCGCTCACCCGCGGCGCCAGGTGGTGCCGGCTGGTGAATCCTCCAGCACGATCCCGGCCTCTTTCAACTGATCCCGTATCGCATCGGCATCCGCCCAGTTCTTGTCTTTCTTGGCCCGGATCCGGCGTTCGATCAGGGACTCGATGTCCTCATCGGCCAGGCCCTCGGCACCGGGTTCTCCCCCGCGCAGATACGCCTCCGGATCGTCCTGAAGTATCCCCAGCAGACCCCCGAGGCTGCGCAACAGCGCGCCCAGCGCGGCCGCGCGGGCAGGATCGGTCGCGCGTTCACGGTTGATCTCGCGGACCAGATCGAACAGCGCAGCCAGGGCCTCGGGCGTGTTGAAATCATCCTCCATCGCCGTGTGGAACCTGGTTTCCAGTTCCTCACCGCCGGCCGGATCGGAATCGGGCAGGTCGCGCAGCGCCGTGTAGAAACGGGTCAGGGCGGCACGTGCGTTGTCCAGATGTTCGTCGTCGTAGTTCAGCGGGCTGCGATACTGGCTGGTCAGGATGAAGTAACGCACCTCCTCGGCCCGGTAACGCCGCAGAATCTCGCGCACGGTGAAAAAATTGCCCAGTGACTTGGACATCTTCTCGTCGTTTATTCGCACGAAACCGTTGTGCATCCAGTACTTGACGAAGCTATGCCCGGTCGCCCCCTCGGATTGCGCTATTTCGTTTTCGTGGTGGGGAAATGTCAGGTCGGCACCGCCGCCATGGATATCGAAGGTGTCCCCGAGCGCGCGGGTCGACATCGCCGAGCACTCGATATGCCAGCCCGGCCGACCCTGGCCCCAGGGCGATTCCCATGCCGGCTCCTCCGGCTTTGCCGCCTTCCACAGGGCGAAATCCAGCGGATCGCGTTTCATATCGCCCGGCTCGACGCGCGCCCCCGACTGCAGATCCTCGATCGATTTGCCGGACAGCCTGCCGTAGCCCGGGAAGCTCCTGACGTCGTAATACACATCGCCATTTTCTGCCACATAGGCATGTCCGCGCTCGATCAACCGGGAGATCATGTCGATGATCTCGGGGAGATGTTCGGTTGCCCGCGGCTCCTGGTCCGGGTCGAGGATTCCGAGCGCGGCAGCATCCTGGTGCATGGCGTCTATGAAGCGCTGCGTCAGCACCCGGAAGGGCTCGCCACGTTCATTCGCCCGATTGATGATCTTGTCATCGATATCGGTGATGTTACGCACGTAGGTGACCTCATAACCCAACCATCGCAGGTAACGGGCGATCACGTCGAACACCACCAGGACACGCGCATGGCCCAGATGGCAGAGGTCGTAAACCGTCATTCCGCAGACATACATGTTCACCCGGCCCGGCGTCAGCGGCGTAAAGGTCTCTTTTTTTCGGTTCAGGTCGTTATAAACGCTCAGCATGGCACTTCAGGAACTGGGTCCAGGTTGTTTGTCTTCGAGGGGGTGCATACTAACAGCCTGTCGGACTTGACACTGTTTGACTGCAAATCCCTGGATAGCGATCGACTCACCTTATCCTCCTCGTCAAATAGCGCGGCTGTTCTCTTCAGACGAAGAGCCGATTTGATTTGCTCCCAGTGATTTTCGCCGCAAACGGTCAAGTCCGACAGGCTGTTAACCGAATCGTAGCGATTATCGGCAGAGAAACCGGGCCGCCCGGGCCGGGAAAACTTATACCGGTCGAGTTCGGGGTTTTGTCACGCTGCCTGCGCGGATAAACTAGCGGACCCTTTTCACATCAGGTCCCTCGATGAAATCCGCTACCCGGCTACTGATCAGCATAATCTGTCTCTTCGCCTTCAACCATGTCCTCGCAGAACCGGTCAAGGTCCTGATGAAGACCAGCATGGGCGAGATTGCCCTCGAACTGGACAGCGACAAGGCGCCGAAGACAGTCGCCAACTTTCTCGGCTACGTCGATGAAGGCTTTTACGACGGCACGGTATTTCACCGGGTGATATCCGGATTCATGATCCAGGGTGGCGGGCTCGGACAGGATATGGAAAAGAAGCCGACCCGTGACCCGGTCGATAACGAGGCCAAAAACGGCCTGAAAAATGTCCGCGGCAGTATTGCGATGGCCCGCACCAATGACCCACACTCGGCTACCGCGCAGTTCTTCATCAATCACAAGGACAACGCCAACCTCGATTACCCGAGCCGCGACGGTTGGGGTTACGCCGTTTTCGGCAAGGTGACCGACGGCATGGAGGTGGTCGATGCCATCGCAGCCGTCCCAACCGGCACCCAAACCGGGCGCCGCGACGTCCCCACCGAGACGGTGCTCATCGAATCCGTTTCGCGCCTCCCCTGAGGACCGGCGCGTTCTTCTCTTGACGGCTTGCAAACCAGGAGCAACCCAATGATTACCCTCAAGACATCCATGGGCGACATCGTCATCGAACTCGATCACGAAAAGGCACCCAAGAGCTGTGAGAATTTCGAGCAGTACGTCCGTGACGGACACTATGACAGCACGATCTTCCATCGCGTGATCGGCAACTTCATGATCCAGGGCGGCGGATTCATGCCCGACATGATGCAGAAGGCGACGCGCGACCCGATTGAAAATGAGGCGGCCAACGGCCTGAGCAACGTCACCGGCAGCATTGCGATGGCCCGCACCTCGGCACCGCATTCGGCCACCGCGCAGTTCTTCATCAACGTCAAGGACAACAGCTTTCTCGACCACCCCGGCCAGGACGGATGGGGTTACTGCGTCTTCGGCAGGGTCACCGGGGGCATGGATGTAGTCGAACAGATGAAGGCGGTGGACACCACCAACAAGGCCGGTCATTCAGACGTGCCGGTCGAACCCATCGTCATCGAGAAGGTCGAGATCGCAGAGTAGATGTCGAACGGTCCCTGCCCCTCGGCCCGCCTTTGCGGCAGGCCGGGCGGTAGGCTGTAGACAGCTTACAGGACGAAAAGAAGCACAGCCGGCAGAACCAGCAGGCTCATCAGATTGCCCATCAGCACCACCGCCGCCACCTTGCGCGGCTCGATGCCGTACCTTTCGGCCAGCATGAAATTGAGCACCGCGGGCGGCAGGGCAGCGAACACGATCAGTTGCGCCAGTTGCAGCTGCGGCAAAGGCACCACCAGGCCCACCAGCCAGGCCATCAGCAGCCCGGTAAGGGGGCAGATCAATGCGCCCGCCAGGCCAATGCGCCAGTCCGAGAGGTCCACGCCGGTCATGCGCACACCCAGCGCAAACAGCATCAGCGGTATTGCCACCTCGCCGAGCAGATCG
>Ga0265303_10000863_pt1 | contig 17953 bp, 16 predicted proteins | sample Helome_2_FD_192494 | JGI IMG/M metagenome (GOLD analysis project Ga0265303, IMG submission 192494) | Marine sediment microbial communities from subtidal zone of North Sea - Hel_20160317 (Illumina Assembly) | ecosystem: Environmental > Aquatic > Marine > Subtidal zone > Sediment ... | reverse complement strand
ACGATTCGCTGTTTACAGGAAGAAGGTGTGAAACATATCTTTGGCTATCCTGGCGGGGCAGTGCTGTTCATATATGATGAATTATTTAAACAGAATAAGGTAAAACACATATTAGTACGTCATGAACAAGCAGCAATACATGCGGCTGATGGATATGCTCGATCCAGCAACAAACCAGGAGTTGCATTAGTGACATCTGGACCCGGTGTAACGAATGCGGTTACTGGTATTGCTACTGCCTACATGGACTCAGTTCCAATGGTCATAATTAGTGGACAAGTACCAACCCATGCAATTGGGCTAGATGCATTTCAGGAAGTTGACACAGTGGGTATCACGCGTCCCTGTGTTAAACATAACTTCCTAGTAAAAGATATTACAGAGTTGGCCGCTACTATCAAAAAAGCATTTTATATATGCTCAACTGGGCGCCCTGGACCAGTCCTAGTAGATATTCCTAAAGATGTAAGTCAAGAGAAATTTAAATTTTCTTATCCTGCTAGTGTTTCTATGCGTTCTTATAATCCGAGTAATAAAGGTCACCCTGGTCAGCTAAAAAAAGCGATGCGATTAATATTGGGCTCAAAACGACCTATGATTTATGCGGGCGGTGGTGTAATTCTGAGTAACGCGGCTTCACAACTTAAACAGCTTGTACAAATGTTAAACTTTCCCTGTACAAATACGCTGATGGGACTTGGTGGCTACCCAGCAACTGACAAACAATTTGTTGGCATGCTAGGTATGCATGGTACCTATGAAGCAAATATGGCAATGCAACATTGTGACGTATTAATAGCAATTGGAGCTCGCTTTGATGACCGTGTAATTGGTAACCCAAAACATTTTTTTAACAAAGATAGAAAAATTATACACATTGATATTGACCCCTCGTCTATTTCGAAACGTGTAAAAGTAGATGTGCCCATTGTTGGCAGTGTTTCAAATGTGCTTGACGAACTTATTAAATTACTAATATCCAGCAAAGAGAAGCCTAAACGAGCGAAACTCAAACCATGGTGGTCACAGATTGATCAATGGCGTACACGCGATTGCCTTAAATATGATCGAAAAAGTACCATAATCAAGCCACAAATGGTGGTTGAGAAGCTTTATAAGATAACAAAGGGTAACGCTTTTATTACGTCAGATGTAGGTCAACATCAGATGTGGGCCGCACAATTCTATAAGTTTGATAAGCCCCGAAGGTGGATTAATTCTGGTGGATTAGGAACAATGGGATTTGGTTTGCCGGCAGCTATGGGTGTTCAATTTGCCAACTCCAAAAGTGCGGTAGCTTGTATCACTGGTGAAGCCAGTATACAAATGTGTATTCAGGAATTATCGACTTGTAAGCAATATAATCTGCCACTTAAGATTATTAACCTAAATAATCGCTATATGGGAATGGTACGCCAATGGCAAGAATTCTTCCATGGTAATCGCTACGCTGAATCATATGTAGATGCTCTACCAGACTTTGTCAAACTGGCAGAAAGCTATGGTCATGTAGGCATAAAAATAGAACATCCAGGTGATATAGAAGATGCATTAAAAGAAGCGTTTAAGCTCAAAGATAAATTAGTATTCATGGACTTTATTACTGACCAGGCTGAAAACGTCTTCCCTATGATACCAGGTGGGAAAGGACTCTCTGAAATGATTTTGGTATAAAGATGCGACATATTATTTCTTTGTTGATGGAAAATGAAGCAGGGGCTCTATCACGCGTAGCAGGATTATTCTCTGCAAGAGGCTATAATATTGAATCTCTCACAGTTGCACCTACAGAGGATCCTACATTATCTAGAATGACTCTGGTTACTGTTGGCTCAGATGATGTAGTCGAGCAAATTACCAAGCAATTAAATAAATTAATTGATGTAGTAAAGATAATTGACTTAAGTGATGGTGACCACATTGAGTGTGAATTGATGTTGGTGAAGGTACGTGCTCTTGGTAAAAATCGTAAGGAGATAAAAGCTACAACTGATATTTTCTGTGGCCGTATTGTTGACGTAACTGATAAGTCCTATATTATTGAATTGACTGGCACTGGCTCAAAGCTTGACGCATTTCTCGATACAATGCATCACAGTACGATACTGGAAACAGTTCGTACCGGTGCTTCCGGTATTGGCCGTGGTGAGAGAACATTGAAAGTAAAATAAGACCTAATATGAATTTAGAAAAGAATTTTTTTGCCTATAACCAATAGTATTTTGATATCTACTCCCAATTATTTTAAGAAAGGAAACCTATGAAGGTTTATTACGACAAAGATGCTGATCTATCACTTATCAAAAGAAAAAAAGTAACCATAGTTGGCTATGGCTCACAGGGACATGCTCATGCAAATAATCTAAATGACTCTGGTGTAAACATCACTGTTGGCTTACGTAAGAGTGGAGCATCTTGGAACAAAGCAAAAAAAGCTGGTCTTACTGTAAAAAGTATTATTGAATCTGTTAAAGGTGCCGATATTGTAATGCTTCTATTACCTGATGAGAGAATCGCTTCCGTTTACAAAACTGAGATTGAGCCTAATCTCAAGAAAGGAGCGACACTTGCATTTGCTCATGGATTTAATGTCCACTACGGTCAGGTATTGCCACGGGATGACCTTGATGTAATTATGATTGCACCAAAAGGGCCTGGCCATCTTGTGCGATCAACCTACATACAAGGTGGTGGTGTTCCATCTCTTATTGCCGTATATCAGAATAAATCTGGCAAGGCCCGAAAATTAGCGCTCTCCTATGCTGCAGCAAATGGTGGTACGCGTGGAGGAGTGATCGAAACAAACTTCCGTGAGGAAACTGAAACTGATCTATTTGGTGAACAAGTTGTACTATGTGGGGGACTTACCGCCCTGATTCAAACAGGTTTTGAAACGTTGGTAGAAGCAGGTTACGCTCCAGAAATGGCTTATTTCGAATGCTTGCACGAAGTTAAATTGATAGTTGATTTAATTTATGAAGGAGGAATTGCCAACATGCGTTATTCTGTATCAAATAATGCTGAATATGGTGATATTTCTCGTGGCCCACGTATTGTGACTGACAAAACTCGTACTGAAATGCGTAAGATTCTTCATGAAATTCAGACTGGTGAATATGCTCGTGAATTTATCTTAGAAAATCAGGCAGGTGCTCCTATGCTTAAAACTAGTCGACGTCTTGCTTCCGAACATCAAATTGAAGTTGTTGGAGCAAAACTACGTGGCATGATGCCATGGATTAAAAAGAATAAGCTTGTTGACCAGGAAAAAAATTAGTGTGAAGCAGCAAAAGATATATATAGTATCAGCTATAGAATTCCGATACTGATTCCACTCTAGAAAATATCACAAATTTCGATTATTCATGCTCTGATGAACTACCCTCATCCATTTTTTGCCCGTGAAGGCTGGCCTTTTATAGCAGGAACAGTTGCAGTTGCAACGCTAGTATGTATGTTAGTTAGCTGGATTTGGTCTATACCATTCTGGATTATTGCATTATTTGTTTTACAGTTTTTCCGTGACCCACCACGAATTATTCCACAAAAAACTAATGCTGTATTGTCACCTGCTGATGGCAAAATAGTAGCGGTTGAAAATACACAAGATCCTTACCTAAAACGTGACGCCATAAAAGTAAGCGTATTTATGAATGTATTTAATGTCCATTCCAACCGCAGCCCAGTGGATGGGAAGATACGTAACAAATGGTACTTCCCTGGAAAATTTATCAACGCTAGTCTACCCAAAGCCTCACTAGAAAATGAACGCAATGCACTATGGATAAAAACCGATAATGACCTTGATATAACTTGTGTACAAATTGCGGGCTTGATAGCAAAGCGTATAGTGTGCCATACGAAAGTTGGCGATCACCTTGCACGTGGGCAACGTTTTGGTTTTATTCGCTTTGGATCACGAGTAGATGTTTACCTACCACTTAACACTGAAGTTAAAGTAAATATTGGAGACAAAGTTCTTGCGACAGTTACTATACTAGCGGAATTAGCACCTTAAATCTGTCATAGCTTCATCTTTTATTACTTATTAATCACTGTCTTCTGTTTACCATCCTAGCGTAACGGTTTACCATACATCGGTCTCTTATTGTAGTGCGCAAATAATGTACGATCCTAACCAACCTCGCACAACGTTTAAATCTAATCTGCGGCGACGTGGTATCTATTTACTTCCTAACCTGTTTACTACAGCAGCACTTTTTGCTGGGTTTTATGCCATTGTGCAAGCGATGAATGGACGTTTCGAATACTCTGCAGTTGCAATATTTGTTGCTATGGTACTGGATGGACTAGATGGACGTGTTGCACGACTCACTCATACTCAAAGTGAATTTGGGGCTGAGTATGACAGTCTATCAGACATGATTTCTTTTGGAGCTGCCCCTGCTCTAGTTATATATGAATGGGCTCTAAAGGGTATGGGAAAGTGGGGTTGGATAGCGGCTTTTATTTATTGCACCTGTGCCGCACTACGTCTTGCACGTTTTAACACAAAAACAGGAGCAGCAGATAAACGATTCTTCCAAGGACTACCAAGTCCTGCTGCTGCTGCGCTGATCGCGGGATTAGTGTGGGTAATGTTAGACTTTAAAATTGTAGGATCAGATATAAAGTGGCTGGCTTGGAGTATTACGGTATTTGCTGGTTTTACTATGGTAAGCAATCTACCTTATTACAGTGGAAAGGAAATAAACTTACACAAGAGGGTGCCATTCGTAACTGTATTGTTATTAGCTCTTTTCTTTTTTGTGTTAATTCCAAGCGATCCACCTGTTGTACTTTTCTGTTTATTTATGCTTTATGCGTTATCTGGTTATTTTATGTGGGTATTGCGGTGGCGAAGAAAGAAAAAATCTGCCAACGTTCAGAGAAACTGACTTATTCTTTGTTGCGTAAAAATATAAAACCATTTATATTTAACAGTATGAAGCAAATTTACAGTAATTCCTGGTTTTATCCTCCACATAGCCTGCCACTACTGTCAGGGCCTCTGCTGCGCCTTGCGCGCTAACTATTACATCTAATTCTAGTGTTTTATTCTGCAGAATCTGCTTTGCAAATTCTGCATTTCGACTAAGCTATTTTTTCCTATGCATGAAAGATCTATGATGGAGAAAGAATGAAAGATCATTTAATAATTTTTGATACAACCTTACGTGATGGCGAGCAAAGTCCTGGTGCATCTATGACTCAGGAAGAGAAAGTTCGTATTGCACGACAACTAGAACGTATGAAAGTTGATATCATTGAAGCCGGATTTCCTGCAGCCTCCAATGGTGATTTTAAAGCAGTAAAAGCAGTAGCTGATACTATTAAAGACAGCACTGTATGTGGGCTAGCCCGTGCCACTAAAGATGATATCGACCGTGCCGGCGAGGCCCTAAAGGACACAAATTCAGCACGTATCCATACCTTTATTGCCACTTCACCAGTTCACATGGAGAAAAAACTACGTATGTCTCCTGATCAGGTATTTGAACAAGCCGTTAAAGCTGTAAAATGGGCGCGCCAATATACTGATAATGTAGAGTTCTCTCCTGAAGATGCAGGACGCTCAAATATTGATTTTCTTTGTCGTGTATTAGAAGCAGTTATTAAGGCGGGAGCAACCACCCTTAATATTCCTGATACTGTTGGTTACACAATGCCAGAACAATTTGGTAGGCTCATACAAACTCTGCATAAACGCATACCCAATTCTGACAAAGCAATATTCTCAGTACACTGCCACAATGATTTAGGCTTGGCAGTCGCAAACTCTTTATCAGCTGTGATGAATGGTGCACGACAAGTTGAATGTACTATAAATGGTTTAGGAGAGCGTGCAGGCAACGCATCTCTTGAGGAAATCGTGATGGCAGTTCGTACTCGCCAGGATATTTTTCCTTGCGAAACACGTATAGATGCTACTCACATCGTGCCAGCAAGTAAACTCGTTTCGGGCATTACCGGCTTTCCAGTCCAACCTAATAAAGCTATTGTCGGAGCGAATGCATTTGCACATGAAGCTGGGATTCATCAAGATGGTGTACTGAAACATCGTGAAACATACGAAATTATGCGTGCTGAAGATGTTGGCTGGGGAGCCAATAAATTATCGCTAGGGAAACATTCTGGACGTAATGCATTCCGCAGCCGTTTGGCAGAACTTGGTATCGAATTGGAGTCGGAAGAAATACTCAATACCACATTTGTCCGTTTCAAAGAGCTAGCTGATAAGAAACATGATATCTTTGATGAAGATTTACATGCGCTAGTTTCGGATGAGACCATGAATCTACAGGAGCATTACAAGCTTCTATCTATGACCGCACACAGTGAGACCGGTGAAACGCCATACGCAAAGCTGGTAATTGCTGAGGGGGGTAAAGAATTGCAAGCAGAATCGGATGGTAGCGGGCCGGTGGATGCCACTTTCCGTGCGATTGAGAAGATTCTTTCCAGTGGTGCCGAACTACAATTATATTCAGTAAATAATATTACTAGTGGCACTGACTCACAGGGTGAAGTAACTGTACGATTACAAAAATCAGGACGCATCGTCAATGGCAACGGATCAGATACTGATATAGTAGTAGCCTCTGCAAAAGCTTATCTCAGTGCGCTTAATAAACTACATAATAAGTTGGAAAGAGCCCATCCTCAAGTATAGAAAAACTCTTAGTGATGTTGCTTACGCGATAAGATAATAAGATAGCCGCTTATTCTATTTATGCAGTAATTGTTGCTGCTTATGATGAATAAGCCCAGTTACCATGCCAAGCATTTTTTACTAAATTAGGATAAGCCGCCTTCCCTAAGCTCCCATTGTATCGTCCAAGCGCACGAAAGTAGTTTCCCTTCTCAATATCTAGATAATGTCGCAGGATAGTACAGCCATAACGTAGATTTATTCGTCGATGAAAAAGATTATGACTAGGATGACCAATTAATTTGCGCCAAAATGGCATAACCTGCATATAGCCATATGCGCCTGCTTTTGATACAGCATACTTCTTGAATCCACTCTCAACTTGAATAATGCCCAATATCAATTGCGGATCCAAGCTAGCACGTCTGGCTTCGTAATACACTGTCATTAAAAATTCATTGCGCTCTTCAGGATCAGGCATTCTTTTCTCAAGCCTTTTCGACATAGTAGATAACCATGCGACGCCCTGTTCCTTAGATCCAAATACAGATATGAACTTTTGATATGAAATAGCCTTATCGCTAACTTCAATGTGCAAACCAGCCTTAACACTAGCAGATAGCGGCTCATACATTTGAGCTCCAGCTTGGGCAAAAGCTGGAAAAAACCATAACAATATTCCAGCTATTCTCAACATATTATTGATTCTATAAAGCCAACAACACTTTGCAGGGGTATAACTTTATGTTCATCGTCACACCTACCTTGGTATTCAATATTTCCCTCTTTCAAACCACGCTCTCCGATAACAATACGATGGGGAATTCCAATTAATTCCATATCAGCAAACATCACACCCGGACGCTCATTACGATCATCAAATAACACTTCGATACCGACAGCAGAGAGTTTTTCATATAGTTTTTCCGCTTCTATTTTTACAAGTTTACTCTTGTTCATTCCGATGGGTACGATTACTACATGGAAAGGAGCCATTTCAAGTGGAAAGACAATACCATGCTTATCATGACCTTGTTCAATCGCTGCTGCTACGATACGTGATACACCAATACCATAACACCCCATTTCCATGGGTATAGACTGGCCAGACTCATCTAAATAGCAAGCTTTCATTTTCTTGGAATACTCAGTATGTAATTTGAAAATATGCCCAACCTCAATGCCTCTACAGATTTCAAGTTTACCTTTTCCATCGGGAGACAAGTCACCTGACACTACATTGCGAATATCAAATACATGGTCAGGTTCTTTCATATCACGACCAAAATTAACGCCAGTGTAATGATAGCCTTGCTCATTCGAACCACAAATAAAATCACTCATTTCCATGATTGATACATCTGAAATAATGGTTAACTCAGGACCAATTGGGCCTAAATATCCTGTACAGCAATTTATTTTGTTAAAAACCTCCTCCTCACTTGCTAGTCGAAAATTACTCAGTAATGGAATTTTTTTAGCTTTTAATTCGTTTAATTGATGATCACCACGTAATAACAATAAAACCATCTTATGATTTACCATCACTGCTAAAGTTTTTACAATCTTCTGAATTGGTACATTCATGAATTTTGCTACTTCTTCACAAGTCTTTTTATTAGGTGTTGCAATCTTTTGCATGGGACTAATAGCTCCTTCACGCAATTTATTATCCGGTTGTAACGCCTTAGCAAATTCAATATTAGCTGCATAAGTTGAATTTGGACAAAAAACAATGCTATCTTCACCAGAATCAGACAATACGTGAAACTCATGTGAATCACTTCCGCCTATTGCTCCTGAATCCGCTTCTACAACACGAAAGTCCAATCCTAATCGGCTAAATATTCTAGTATAGGTATCATGCATGGCCTTATATGTTTCCTCTAAGCCAGCATTATCAGTATGAAATGAGTATGCATCTTTCATTACAAATTCACGTGCTCGCATCACCCCAAAACGAGGACGGATCTCATCACGAAATTTAGTTTGAATCTGATATAGAGTAATTGGCAACTGACGATAGCTTTTTACTTCTCTACGTACAATGTCTGTAATTACTTCTTCATGCGTAGGTCCAAAACAAAAATCACGTTGATACCGATCTTTAATTCGTAACATCAATGGTCCAAACTTATCCCAACGTGTCGTTTCTTTCCATAGCTCTGCTGGTTGTACCATGGGCATAAGAAGTTCTATTGCACCGCTCCCGTCCATTTCCTCCCGAATAATACGTTCAACTTTTCGTAAGACTCTCAAACCCAGCGGCATCCAGGTATATAATCCACTTCCAAGTCTCTTAATGAGGCCGGCACGCATCATTAACCTATGACTCACCAATTCTGCTTCAGCAGGAGCCTCTTTATAGGTAGAAATAAAAAATTGTGATACACGCATCACTTAGCTCCATCAGAACAGTTAAATCGAAGTAATTCTACCTTGAAAAGAATCAATATGTATTATTTACCCACAACTCTCATACCTATTCACTTAGATAAGAAAGCTTATTATCACACTTTAAACAAAATGCACCTTAACAATTAACTTTAATGAGAGATATTTTCCATGATGAAAATGACAACAACATAGAAAATACATTTCAACCTTAAATTGGAGATCAAATATTAAGGTCACTAAAAGACATAGATCTAAATATAATAAATTAAACTAAAGATATTTATTAATTTAACGATTACTTTCATTCTAGTATAAAATATGAAAAAATCCGTATCAATCTTATCGAAACGGATCACACGGGTGAATCATATGATCGACCGTAATGGATATCGCTCCAATGTTGGTATTATTCTTTTGAATAAAAAGAATGAAGTCTTCTGGGGAAAACGTATTAAACAAAACTCATGGCAGTTTCCTCAAGGTGGAATCAATCCTGGTGAAAGTCCGAAACAAGCAATGTACAGAGAGCTAACAGAGGAAATAGGCCTTCATCCCTGCCATGTAGAGATCGTTGGGCGTACACGTGACTGGTTACGTTATGAAGTACCGGATCAGTGGATAAAGCGTGAATGGCGAGGAAACTATAAAGGTCAAAAACAAATTTGGTACTTGTTACGCTTGGTAGGACGTGACTCTGACGTGTCGCTACGTACAAATGTTCGCCCAGAGTTTGATGCCTGGCGTTGGAACCAGTACTGGATTGAACTCGAATCAGTAGTCGAATTCAAACGTCAAGTCTACTACCAAGCTCTTACTGAGTTAGCACGCTTACTTAATTGTGAATCACATGAAATTAATAATTACGTGAAATATAACCGTATTTATGTACAAAAAATGAATTTAGACACAACCATACCTGCTAATCATAGGACTAAATAGTCTATCTGAAAAATAAGATACTAATATGCCAATATTTTCTTATATTAACAAACCAATTTTTCTGTACTCTATAAAATAGAATTCCAATAAATTACAGTATAAAATTGATTGTGTATTTTCCTGAAACTTAATAAAAACTGACCATAATAAATATTTGGCATTGTAAACACATAATGTCTGGCAAGACCTACGCCCTCTCCTAATTAGCTAATTATGATGATCAATAGCAATGCTTTCTAAGCTCATATTACGTATGATAGATATTGAAAAAGACTTGTTTAAAAGGCTAAATTCATATTATTAGCCCTATGCTTTCCTAATTTTAGGAATATAGATTTACTCCAGAAAATCGAGTAAAGTGGACTCTCGAATAATTAAAACAAGGAGACTCCCATGACAGCTAAAGGACAACTCTTACAAGATCCGTTTTTAAATACCTTACGGAAAGAACATATTCCAGTATCAATTTATTTGGTAAATGGTATTAAACTGCAGGGACATATTGATTCATTTGACCAATATGTAGTACTCCTAAAAAATACAGTTACACAAATGGTATATAAACACGCCATTTCTACCGTTGTCCCCACTAAAGCCTTCTCTACTTCGTTTGAGGCACCAGTTGCACCAGATGCCTGATAATTCTACTAACAACACTAGCACTAAAAGTAACTCAAATACCACTATACTGGTTAGTTTAAATTTTGGTAATAATAGTCGTTCAGAAGATTTAGAAGAATTACGGCAACTAGCTGTAAGTGATAAACTCACTATTCTTGCAGAGGTTAAGAGCAAGCGCTATAAACCTAGTCCTGCTACCTATGCAGGCAAAGGAAAATTAGATGAAATTGCACAAATACTGAAACAAACTGGCGCTCAGTTAGTAGTATTTAATAGTAACCTCTCCCCTGTTCAACAACGTAATCTTGAGAAATACCTAGAATGTCGTGTAATAGACCGTACCAGTCTAATTTTAGATATATTTGCTCAACGTGCTAAAAGTCACGAAGGGAAACTTCAAGTGGAACTTGCCCAGCTCCAGTATCTTGCTACTCGCTTAGTGCGCGGCTGGACTCACTTGGAACGACAGAAGGGTGGTATAGGCTTACGTGGCCCTGGAGAAACTCAACTTGAAACAGATCGGAGATTACTTGGTAAAAGGGTTAAATTACTTAAGGAAAAACTTACAAAGCTTCAATCCAGAAGAAATGTTCAAAGACGTACGAGGAAACGCGCGCAAGTTATGTCCGTTTCTATTATTGGTTATACCAATGCAGGCAAATCTACCTTGTTTAATCGCCTCACTCGTGCGCGAGCCTATACTGCCAACCAACTTTTTGCAACACTAGACGCAACCACTCGTAAATTTTTTATTCCAGAACATGGTCCGCTTGTTATTTCTGACACTGTGGGTTTCATCCGCGAATTACCACATACTCTGGTTGCCGCATTCAGAGCGACGTTAGAAGAAACTGTACAGTCAGATATACTATTACATGTGGTAGATGCAAGTAGCCCTAATCGAGAGGAACAAATCGAAGAAGTGAATAAAGTGCTTCAAGAAATCGGTGCTGATACAATTCCACAGATTCTAGTATTAAACAAAATTGATTTAGCAAACTTATCATTAGGAACGTCTGGGTGTCGACGTAACGAGTATGGTAGAATAGTACAAATACGTTTAAGTGCAAAAACCGGTGAAGGGCTCGATTTTATTAGGATGGCGCTAGCCGAAACAGTTGAACATCGTAATTCACAATGGTGTAAAATGTTGCCGAAAATTGAAGCTATAGATGACGAGCGTACTATAGTCAGTTATTGAGTTAGCAAACTATAATATTACAACTAATATTTACATCAGGGCTATACTCCAAAGGAACTTACTAGACTATCTGTTCGTCGAAACAGAATTAATATAATAACTGGAAGAAATATCATTATGGGAAATGACCCGCAGTGGGGGCGAAAAAAAGGTGGATCCGGTCCACCTGACCTGGATGAAATGTTACGCAACGTTAACAAAAAGCTTAACGACCTTTTTGGTGGGCGTAAACGTCCTAGTAGCAATGGTTCTGGAAACGGAGACGATGGAAACGAGGGTGGTAATTTTAAACGGCTTGGTGGTGGTTTAAGTATTGGTGTACTCCTTGGTATTCTCTTATTGCTATGGATAGCCAGTGGCTTTTACATTGTTAATGAAGGTCAACGAGGAGTAGTCCTGCGTTTAGGAAAGTACTCTGAAACAACTCAAGCAGGATTAGGTTGGCACTTACCCTATCCGGTTGAAACTGTTGAGCTCGTTAATGTAAGTCAAGTAAGAACAATTGAAATCGGCTATCGTAAAAACGTGGCGAGTAAGGTACTAAAAGAATCATTGATGTTGACTGATGATGAAAACATTATTGATATTCAGTTTGCTGTGCAATATATACTTAAAAATCCTGAAGAATATCTGTTTAATAACCGTGATCCGGATGAAGCAGTACTACAAGCTGCAGAATCATCTATTCGTGAAGTTATTGGAAAAAGTAGTATGGATTACGTTCTCTACGAAGGACGAGAAGATGTGGCAGCAAAAGCAACTGTATTGATGCAAAAACTTCTTGATCATTATAAAATAGGGATTGCTATCAGCAAAGTTACTATGCAGAATGCACAACCGCCAGAACAGGTTCAGGCAGCGTTTGATGATGCAGTTAAAGCAGGACAAGATAGAGAACGACAGAAGAATGAAGGCCAAGCCTACGCTAACGATGTTATCCCAAAAGCTAAAGGTAATGCTGCTCGCCTGATGGAGGAATCTGAAGGATATAAACAGCGCGTGATAGAAAGCTCTACTGGTGATGCTAGCCGATTCAAACAAATATTGGTTGAATATAACAAGGCGCCTGGCGTAACTCGTGATCGCCTTTACCTTGATATGATGCAGGAAATCCTAACTAGTACCAATAAAATATTGGTGGATTCAAAAAATAGTAATAATTTACTTTATTTACCGTTAGACAAACTAATAGAGAAAAGTACTCCTACTCCTGCTACAACACCAAGTCCAGCACCACAAACATCGCCTCCACAGGTGATGCTTCCGGATCCTGTAAATAATGCTGCTCGTACACAGCGTTCTCGTGAAGCATTCCGAATTCGTGAACGGGAGTCCAGATAAATGAAAAGCCAAACATTATTAGGCATCATTGTCGTATTGTTCCTTCTGGTAAGCTCTTCACTATATATTGTCGATCAGCGCCAAAGAGCAATCGTCTTTCAACTGGGTGAAGTTGTCTCTGTAAAGACATCTCCAGGATTATATTTTAAGATCCCTATGGTACAAAATGTACGTTTCTTTGATTCACGTATATTAACTATGGATGCGGAAGAGCCGGACCGATTTATCACGTCCGAAAAAAAGAATGTGCTGGTAGACTTGTTTGTTAAATGGCGCATTATTGATGTAAAACAATATTACATCAGTGTGCGAGGTGATGAAACTCTAGCCAGAGTTCGCTTGGCTCAAACTGTGAACTCGAGTTTACGTGATGAGTTTGGTAATCGCACAGTACATGAAGTAGTTTCTGGTCAACGTGACAAAAATATGGAGATAATGCGCCAGAAAGCTGATTCAGATGCCCGTAAAATTGGAGTAGAAGTGGTGGATGTGCGTCTAAAACGTGTTGATTTACCGAAAGAAGTAAGTGAATCAGTCTACCGAAGAATGGAAGCAGAGAGAAAGCGTGTAGCTAATGAACTACGTTCTACTGGTTTTGCAGAATCTGAAAAAATTCGTTCCAATGCCGATCGTCAACGTGAAGTAATTCTAGCAAAAGCATATCGGGATGCACAAAAAACCAAGGGTGAGGGAGATGCAAAAGCCACAAAAATATATGCTGAAGCATTTCAGAAAAATCCGGAATTTTATTCTTTCTATCGCAGCTTAGAGGCATATAAAGAAAGTTTCCAGAACAAAAGTGACATGATGGTACTTGAACCAAATTCAGAATTTTTTAAGTATTTGAAAAATCCTGGAAGCATTAGAAAATAAATACCAAGAATCGTTGCTAGCTCAAACTTTTTCCATTCGTTTGTGCCATTTTTATTATTAGTTTCGGTTAGCAAAAAACCTTTTTTAAAGCTTCGGTAAATGTATGTGGGACACTTTGCTAGTTGCATTTGCTTTGATGTTGGTACTGGAAGGAATACTACCATTCTTACTTCCTGGTATTTGGCGTGATACTTTTAAGAAACTGACTGAGGCAGGTGATAACCAGGTACGTTTCATAGGCCTGACATCTATGCTGCTAGGTTTGCTTTTGCTATACCTTGTTAAATAAATTCACATCTTCACATTTCTAAACCAAAATTATCCAAATAATAAATATGCGTAATTGGGTCCTTCCCGAATACATCGAAGATATTCTACCTGCAGAAGCACTGCGTATAGAATCAATGCGAAGACGAATTTTAGATTTGCTATTAGTACATGGTTATCAACTAGTAGCTCCTCCAATGCTGGAATTTGTAGAATCATTGGTTTCAGGTAGCGGAAGTGATATGAATTTACGTATGTTCAAGGTGGTTGATCAGTTGAGCGGCAGAATGATGGGTCTGCGTGCAGACATGACACCTCAAACTGCACGTATTGATGCCCACTTACTAAATTGTGATGGTATTACTCGTTTATGCTATGCAGGTAGCGTGCTGCACACTGTGCCATCAGGATTAACTAGTACTCGTGAACCACTCCAGATTGGTGCAGAACTTTATGGGCACATTGGAATAGAAAGTGATTTAGAAATCCAACGACTTATGTTACAGACTCTAGCTGTGTCTGGAATAGATAAAGTCCACTTAGATTTTGGTCATGTTGCTGTATTTCGTGGCCTTGTTAGAGGCGCAAAAATCCCAACTAATATTGAAGCAGAACTATTTAGTGCACTGCAAGCTAAGGATATTCCCGCATTACAGGATCTTTGCTCAGGATTTGATAAAAATATAAGAAAGAATGTGGGACAAGCTTTAATGTTGTTACCAGAGCTATATGGAGATAAAGATATATTGATTCAAGCACGAAAATTTTTACCTGATTATCCGGAAATTAGCAAAGCTCTAGATGAATTAGAAGTAGTATCAACAGAATTAAAGCCAGTAGTAGATTCCTTAGCATTCGATCTGGCAGATTTGCGTGGCTATCATTATCATAGCGGTATAGTATTCTCGGCATATGCCAATAGCTCCCCAAACGCAATTGCACTAGGAGGACGTTATGATGAAATTGGCAAAGTATTTGGAAGGGCCCGTCCGGCTACAGGATTTAGTATAGATTTACGTGATTTATCAAGAATAAATCAACCTGCTGATCCTTACCCTAAAGGAATTCTGGCACCATATAGAAAAAATGACAAAGCACTTGAGAAGAAAATTAAACAGTTACGCAAGAATGGAAAAATTGTAGTAGTGAAGTTACCAAGACATGGGATAAAAAAAGATACATATAACTGTGACAAGAAATTACTGCTAAAAAATAAAACCTGGAGAATTGTAGATATTTAATATTATCGCCATAAATTTTATATCTTTAAATACTTACTAGCAGAATAATTATTCTCTTAAAAACTATAGTATAGGATATCGATAAAAAACATCTTAATGCGTAACCAATATGACTAAAAATGTTGTAGTAGTTGGCACCCAATGGGGCGATGAAGGAAAAGGAAAAATTGTAGACTGGCTAACAGATCATGCGCAGGGAGTAGTACGCTTCCAGGGTGGGCATAATGCTGGGCACACGCTAGTCATAGGAAACAAGAAAACAGTTTTACATCTGATACCATCAGGGATCTTACGTAGTAACGTAGCCTGTTATGTTGGAAATGGCGTAGTGATATCTCCAAGAGCATTGCTAGAAGAAGTAGATATGTTAGAGCAAGCAGGAGTTAGTGTAGTAAACCGACTGCACATCAGTAAAGCTTGCCCACTCATCTTACCTAGCCATAGTGAACTTGATAATGCAAAAGAAATGGCTATGGGAGCTAACAAGATTGGAACCACTGGACGAGGGATCGGCCCTGCCTATGAGGATAAAGCTGCACGAAGAGCATTACGTATACAGGACTTGTTTGATCAGGATTATTTTGCTACTAAGCTTGAGAAAATTTTAGATTATCACAATTTTATACTGAAAAACTATTATCATGTTCCAGCTATAGATTTTCAAAAAACCTTGGATGACACACTATCTCTGTCTGAGCGTATTAAACCAATGATTGCAGATGTATCACAACTTTTATTTGAGGCTAACAAAGCAGGAAATAATCTATTATTTGAAGGCGCACAAGGAGCTATGCTTGACATAGATCATGGCACCTACCCATATGTTACCTCTAGTAATTGTATCGCAGGTACCGCAACAACAGGTAGCGGTATTGGCCCACAACAATTACATTATGTTCTAGGTATTACTAAAGCCTATACTACACGGGTTGGTGCTGGGCCATTTCCTACAGAACTAAATGACGATATTGGAAAACATCTTGCTAAACGTGGACATGAGTTTGGTGCGACAACTGGTCGCCCACGTCGTTGTGGTTGGTTTGATGCAGTAGCTATGAGACGATCAGTTCAAATAAATGGCATATCAGGGTTATGCGTAACTAAGCTTGATGTTTTAGATGGTATCGAAACCTTGCGGATAGGACTAGATTACGAGTCTAATAAAAAAGAGAAATCAGAGGGTATCTTACCAATAGGTGCTGATGAATTGGCTAGCTGCAGACCTATCTATGAGGAAATGCCTGGATGGAAGGAAAGCACCGTAGGTATTAAAGATTTTAAGCAATTGCCAGAACAGGCGCAAAATTATCTAAAACGTTTAGAAACTGTGTGCGAGGTTCCAGTTGATATGATTTCAACCGGACCAGGCAGAGAGGAAACTATTGTACTACGACATCCGTTTGACTAATTTTTTACTTTTTATTTTAGTTCTTAACTACCTAAATAATCTCATTCTTCCCTAGCATCAATACATACGATTCCCTATTATTAACAAATTCTTTGTGCCGGATATATTAGTTCTTTCCGATCTCCTTTATCGCAGTAGTTACTTAAAAAGAACTAGTAATAATGTATTATCTAAAAATAGGTATTTACTCAGATTACCATTCTTAAAGCTTACCTTGCTTCAACTCAATAAATCTCTTCTTATCAGAGTCAAATTTGGCCTTTATTTTATTTTTTTCTATTTTCTTCTTCACTAATTTTTTCTTTAAGAGTTTTACCTCTTTCTTTGCTGTAGCAACCTCCTTATTGATTGAGGGAAGTAAAGGGCTCTTTGCTTTACGTGCTTCTACTAATTGTAATTGTAAAACGTCTAGCCGAGACTGGGAAACCTTAAGTCGAGGTTCAATTCCTTTGATAGCTAATTCAACTGGTTGAATATTTCGCTCACGTGCTAAATCAATTTCTTTTTTATCGGTATAAGTTGCAAGTAATGCGGCATCAAGCCTTTTCTTTTCCTGAATACTCCTTTTCTCTGCAGCTTCATGCTTGGCTCGCTCTGCTGCTTCTTTCATCCCTAGCTCTTCATCTGTTTTTTTAAGAACCACCCCATGGTCACTCATCTCAACAGTTGCCTTTCCAAGGCATTCTTCTGGTGGAGTTTTGTCGTAGTATTGAGTTCTCCCTTTATCGTCAATACATTTCTTAAGCGCAGCAGATGCTGGTTGAATAATGACGAATACAAAGAAAAATAAAGTTATGGCTAACCAGCGCATTGATTTCTCCTATTTAAATCCCTTAATCAAACAATACCGTATTGGGCACGGTAATTCTCTACCGCACGCAGATTGGGCACTAGATCATCCCTATTTCGCAAATAGCTCATTAAGTTATCCAGGTTAATGATACTAATAACTGGAATATCGTACATTTCTTGAATCTCTTGAATCGCTGACAAACACTTATTCACTCGATCCA
>Ga0265303_10000862_pt1 | contig 17961 bp, 20 predicted proteins | sample Helome_2_FD_192494 | JGI IMG/M metagenome (GOLD analysis project Ga0265303, IMG submission 192494) | Marine sediment microbial communities from subtidal zone of North Sea - Hel_20160317 (Illumina Assembly) | ecosystem: Environmental > Aquatic > Marine > Subtidal zone > Sediment ... | reverse complement strand
CGGTATTGGGACAATGGGCCGTGATCTGCGAGCCGCCCGCCAGCTCTACGTCCGCCAGGAAGCGTTTGTAGCGTCTGATCAGACGGCCTTCGATGAGCGGCGAGGGAAGCAGCATACAAACAGTCCAGAGAACGGCCGGGGCGGGAAGTGTATTCCATATGTGACCTTGGTCCCATTTTGGCTCCTTCACCACAACAGGCAGAACCCGGGGCGGGGCCTGGCCCTTAGGGCCCGTGCTATACTCCGAACGCTGCGCTAGCCCGGACTTCTCACCGGGGATTGCGTCCCTGGCGCCGGACCTGTGCGGCTGGGCGCCGCGCTGGAGCGTTTGTCATAGCGGGGACTATGGGTTGCGCGAAGCGCAAGCCCAGGCGTGCAGGAACAAGCCAGGGCGTGTTAGGCAGGCGGCGCATGACAGTATGTTGTCTGCCTTGGTAAACCGACGGTGTCAGCTTGTGCAGCTCGGTCAGAAGGTTACACTAAGCCGCCTGCCGCCGCGGTGAGAAGTCCGGGCTAGATGTTCCAATACCGGCAGGTCTAGCTTGGGGAGAACGATAATGATTAAGAGTGCGGGTAAGGCCCAGATCGCGCAACGGCTCAAGAGCCTGGAGTCCCACCTGGCGCAGGAGAACCCCGTCCTGCTGCAGGTGGTCCAGAGCTTTCGACTCCTGGACAAAATCGCCCACCGTCTGGGGCTCCTGGACCACAGCGAATCCTACGCCACCCGGGTGCCCTGGTGGCCCCTGGTCTCGATTCTCGGTACCTTCTCTTCGGGCAAGTCCAGCTTCATCAACCACTACCTGAACCAGAAGCTGCAGGCCACGGGTAACCAGGCCGTGGACGACAAATTCACGGTTATCTGTTATAGCAGCGACGACGCACCACGGGTCCTCCCGGGGCTCGCCCTGGACGCCGATCCCCGGTTTCCCTTCTACCAGATCAGCGAAGACATAGAGGCGGTGGCCGCCGGCGAGGGACGGCGGGTAGACGCCTATCTACAGCTCAAGACCAGCGCCAGCGAGAAGCTGCGGGGTAAGATTGTCATCGACTCCCCCGGCTTCGACGCCGACGCCCAGCGCACATCTACCCTGCGGCTCACGGACCACATCGTCGACCTCTCGGACCTGGTGCTGGTGTTTTTCGATGCCCGGCATCCGGAACCCGGGGCCATGCAGGACACCCTGCAACACCTGGTCACCGACACCATCAGTCGCCCGGATTCCAACAAGTTCCTTTATATCCTTAACCAGATCGACGCTACGGCCCGGGAGGACAATCCCGAAGAGGTGTTCGCGGCCTGGCAACGGGCCCTGGCCCAGCGGGGCCTCACCGCAGGCCGCTTCTACCGCATCTACAACCCTGAGGTCGCCATCCCCATCGAAGACGAGACCCGGCGGGCGCGTTTCGAAACCAAACGGGACGCGGACATGGGCGAAATCTTCGCCCGGCTAGAACAGGTGGAGGTGGAAAGGGCCTACCGCATCATCGGTGTCCTGGAGGAGACGGCCAAGACCATCGAGAACGACCTGGTCCCAAGGCTGGCGACCGCCAAGCGCACCTGGAAGCGCCGGGTGCTTTGGTTTGACGGTATCCTGTTCGGTCTGGGCCTGCTGGCACTGTTGGGCGCCAGTGTCTGGGCAGGTTACTGGGACGGGCTGACACCCAATCCACCGCCCTGGCTCACCGGCCTGCTGGAGAAACCGATCTGGATGGCATCGATCCTGGCGGCGATTCTGGCAGGTGCCGGCTACCTGCACTTCCAGGAACGGAAGCTCGCAGCCTGGACCCTCGCCCGGAAGCTGGGCCGGGACATACAGCACACAGACACACGCGAAGCCTTGATTCGGGCCTTTCGGAAGAACACTAAACCCGTCTACTCCATCTTCCTGACCAAGCCCATAGGCTGGGGGCTGCGGGCCCGCAAGCGCATCGCCCAGGTCCTGTCGGATTCGGACCGCTATGTCCAGGCCCTGAACGACCGCTTCACCAATCCCTCGGGGGAGCAGTCCGGGAGAACCGAGAAGCCTACGCCGCAGGCCGCTCCGGTCGAACGATCCGCCGAGCCGGTCACTCCGGCGGCTGAAGACCAGGCGACCAAGCCCGTGGCTGCAGCCCAGTAGCCCGGCAGCACAGCAATATGGCGCGCCCGGCAAGGCGCGAGGCCGCAGTGACGCACCGCTCTCGGCCATCGGCCGTGATTTCTCAGGGCTCGTCGTCGTTAAGGCGTCGTAGAGAAGCGGGCCGTGGGCGTTGTTGACTGTGGGGAGCTGGGGCCGCGCTCCCTGGAGCGTCTGTGCGCCCGCTTTGGCCTGAATGTGGAGGAGCTGCCGCTAGAGGCTCCGATCCCCGGCAGCTTCTGGGGAGCGCCGGAGGCGGGTCTGGTGGGAGACCGCCTCTATGTGCGCCCGGATACGCCGGTGCACTCCGCACTCCACGAGGCCTGCCATTACGTGTGCATGGACCAGCAGCGGCGCAGCGGACTGCACACCAACGCCGGGGGCGACTACCAGGAGGAGAACGGCGTCTGCTATCTGCAGATCCTACTGGCGGATTTTCTGCCGGACTTCGACCGCGAGCGGATGTTTGCCGACATGGACGCCTGGGGCTACAGCTTCCGGCTGGGGTCGGCCAGGGCCTGGTTCGGGACGGACGCGGAGGACGCCCAGGCGTGGCTGCAGGCACAGGGGCTCATCGACGGGCATAACCGGCCCACCTGGCGTCTGCGCCATTGATGCGTCTGATGATCTCCTCCAGCGCATGGACGGCTTACCTCCGCCGGAGCCTGCGGCGGCTGTCCAACCGGTACAGGCCGTGTCTCTCCGCGACGGCCAACGCCCTGTGGTACTCGTCCGGGCGGAGAGACCGGTCCAGGGATGGGTATTGCCCGGCCCGGTAGCAGGGATGGTACTGGTCCATGAGGTTGAGATAGGCGTCTTTGGAGATCGCCTCGGCAAGGAATCGCAGCACGACTTCGGTACCCGACAGATCATCGGGCATCACCAGGTGGCGCACCAGCAGGCCACGACAGGCGATCCCCGCCTCATCCAGCACCAGATCCCCCACTTGGCGCTGCATCTCCCTGACGGCGGCCCGGTTCACCGCCACGTAGTCCCGGACGTGGGAGTAGCGGTGGGCGATGGCCGAGTCTCCGTACTTCATGTCCGGCATGTAGATATCGACCATGCCATCCAGCAGGGCCAGTGCCTCCAGACTGTCGTAACCGCCGGTGTTGTAGACCAGGGGCAGCTCGAGGCCCTCCCTGGCGGCGATGGCGACTGCCGCGATGATCTGGGCCACCACGTGGCTGGGACTCACAAGATTGATGTTGTGGCAGCCCTGGGCCTGCAACTCCAGCATCATGGCCGCCAGTTCCTCCGGCTCCACCTCGCGGCCCAGGCCCTTCTGGCTGATATCCCAGTTCTGGCAGAAGACACAGCGCAAGTTGCACCAGCTGAAGAAGATGGTCCCCGAGCCACGGGTTCCCCGCAACGGATCCTCCTCCCCGTGGTGGGCCCCGTAGCTGTGCACCACCGCCCGGGTGCCCGTACGGCAGACGGCGCCTTTCACCGTCTGCAGGCGATCCACGTGGCAGTAACGGGCGCAGAGGTCGCAGTCTGCCAGGTGTCCCCAGGCCCGTGCGGCCCGCCGCTCCAGCACGCCGGATCGCAGCAGCGATCTATAGGCTGCCATCACCGCGGGACACTCTTGGGAGTGCCCGGTCCGTCAGGGGCCGGGACAGTCGCACAGCCGGCGAGCTGCTCCGCCCAGTCGAGGATGGGAAGCACCCTCGGTGCCACCAGCGACCGGGCCTCGTCGAAGGCCAGCCAGCGATACTCATCGTGCTCGGGGCGTCCCAGCTCCGGGCTCACCGGCAGCACCACGTGGGTCTCCCGGGTCTCGGCGACATAGTAGCGGGCCACCTTGCCGCGCCCGTAGGGCTCAGTCTCTTGATACGCGGGGCCCCACCTGAAGTCCAGGCGTGAAAGCCCGGTCTCCTCGCGCACCTCCCGGCGCGCCGCCTGGAAGGACGCCTCCCCCAGCTCCACCAGGCCCTTGGGGAAGTCCCAGTAGTTGTAAGCGCGAAGCAGCAGGCACACACAGCGGTCTTTGACCCGATGCACCACGACGACGCCTGCTGAGAGTATCTTTGCCTTCATGACCTGTGGGCGTGCGGCGGACCCGACCGCCGGGCGCCTATCAGGGAACAAAGTACCCGAGCACGTAGCGCCCAGCCACCGCCAGCACGATACCGCCCAGGAACACCTTTATCCATCGCTCCGGCAGAAACCGCTGGATCCTGGCCCCCAGATAGGTGCCAGCCAACCCCCCCAGACCGAACAGCAGACCCAGCCCCCAGTCGGGCGGGGCCACCTGCCCCATGACCGGGACCAGACTGTAGAAGCCCACGCCGGCCACCGAGGAGACGAAGGTGGCAAACAGCACCGCGCCGGCAACCCTGTGGACGGGCAGCCTGAACACGGCCACGCAAAGCGGGGCCATGATGGCGCCGCCGCCAATGCCATAGACACCCCCGACGGTGCCCACGACCAGGGAGAGTGATAGCAATCCCTTGTAGTGGAAGCGCAACGGGCCCAGAGGGCGACCCGGCGCCTGCCGTGCCGAGGCCCCGGGTACATCCAGCGGCTCCGCGGAGGGCGCCCCCCTCACCGCGTCGACGGCCAACCTTACGGCAAGGTAGCCTAGCACGCCCCCCACGAAGAGCTTGAAGGACCTCGGATCAGGCAGATACGCAAGCCGGAGCAGATAACCGGCAAAGATGCCCGGTATCAGACCTGCGGTCATGGCACCCGCCAGAGGCCAGGCCATCCTGCCCTCTCTTGCATAGCGATAGATGCCCCCCGGCGTCCCTACCACGTTGTACAGGAGGTTGGTGGCACTCACCGCCGGCGTAGTGAAGCCCAGCACGCTCATCTGGAACGGCAGCAGCAGGAAGGCCCCGGAGACACCCGCGGTGGAGGTGAGGAAGGAAATGCAGAGCGCGACAAGCGGCGGCAGGAAGACGTAGGTCACCACGCCGGAGCCGGGGAATGCAATCAACAACGAGTCCATGGTTCCCCTTCTGGCGGCATACCACGGCCTGCACCAGGCTACCGTTGCCGGATGCCCCTGCCATCGATGACCCGAGAGGCCGGGTTAAGGCACCAGAGCGTGCCCGTCACGCCGCGCCGTCAAGGCGCTGGTTCAGTAACCGCCGGCGGGAAGTGTACCGCGAGCCACACTGTCTCTCCATCGGGCGCTGTCCAATCGACACGGTGCCTGCAATGGGCGGGGATGTGTAAATGGTCGCCCGGCCCCATCTCCACTAGGTCGTCGGCCGCCTCGAAGCGCAATCTCGCATGCCCTCTAAGCACGATCACCCACTCGTCGGTTTCCTGGTCGTACCAGAATCCCTCCGGCGAGCTATGGCCGCGGGACACGATACGCTCGATCCGCACCGAACAGGCCCCCGCCAAGGCCTCGACCACCTCCTGTCCGGACGCGCCCGCAACCGGCGAGAAGACGTTCGCTGTTCTGTCCATCAGCCGGGAACTGTCCCCCCAGGCAAAGTGCCCACAACCGGACCATCGATCGGCACCTCACGAAGACGGGCTGAAGCGCATGAAGGCCGGGCACCAGAAGACCGACCGGGATACGCCCAGGCATCCCGACCATCGATGGTTCGCCGCCCTGTTGGAGTAGTCGGCCGGCCCCGCCTGGCGCGGCCCCGTCTCAGGTCAGGAACGGGGTCCCGGGCCTCGGCCGACCCGCTCCCTGGCCTCGTTGACCCGCAAGGCACGCCCCTGAAAATCCTGACCGTTGAGGGCCTCGATGGCCACAGACGCGTGGTGGGGCTCCATATCGACAAATCCAAAGCCGCGGGGACGACCGGTGTCCCGATCGGAGATCAGCTTGACGGAATAAACGGTACCATGCTGCGCAAACAGGTCCCTAAGCTCGTCTTCGGTCGAGGTAAACGGCAGATTCCCCACATAAATCGTTTTCATCGTCGCTCGTACTCCTTAAGAAATCGTCTCCCATACTGCCGTTTTGGCTGAAGCCAGAGGCAGCATGCAATCCATTAAACAATACTGATCGGGAGCCCCGATCGCCGGCACGTCCAGCGCCCAACAAAAATGTTTAATACCAAATCCGGCATTAAGCAAGTGCCGGACCGGCACTCCTGTTCTACCCGCCAGTCCGGACGAGCGCGCTGGGTGGCCGGGTCACCACAATAGGCCACACGGCACCCATATCGGCGGGACGGAGACACTCTGCAGCCCTCGCGGGCGCATGAAACGTTCAGGCCGTAACGTTTCGTTGAAACGAAGCTTTAAACCCAGGTCTCAGCCCCCCGCCAACGGCACCGACAACTCTTCATAACCACTTGTTATAAGATGCTTTTTTGGCCATCTCCAAAAGCTGGCACGGTGAGTGCATTAGGGTTCTCAACGACGCATGTGTCGTAAGAAACGTCAACAAGCCAACTCAGCAACCTGGAGAGAGACCATGAAAAAGATTGCACTCACGATTGCCGCCTTCACCCTGTCCGCATCGGCTGTCGCCGATATCTCATCGGGCAACCCCGACCTCCAGGGGTGGGCCGTAGAGGATCCGGGCCTTCGGAATGCTCAACCGGCAGGGACAGGGAACGCCCCCATGCCCTTCGGGACCGAAGATCAGTACGGCGGCATTCTGTTCAACGAAACGCCGGCCCCCAGTGACGCTCCCGCGGCTCCTGGGGTGGGTGACTCTTACGGGAGCATCCTGCACAGCGTGGGCTTTGACTGGTAAGTACTGATCCCTGTTCGGAAGAGAGGGAGCCGTATGGCTCCCTTTCCCATTCCGTACGCTGGTGAAAAGGTCACCGGGTACTCCGGCAAACATCAACGTGCTGAACCTGGAAACGGCCACATCACTGGCAGCGCGGGGTCCCCGTTCCGCGTGTCCGTTGCGGTACGACCGCCCTGAGTAAGCCGCCTTCAAACACAAGACTCTTATTCAGAAGCCCCGACCCACAATTGTAGTGCCAAAGCTCGATCGTGCTGGCAATCCCCACCCTCCCATCCAGCCTGTAACGCTCAGCCGCCATGACGGCCGTGGGCTCGGCCAGGGTTGGCGGCCCACATCTGATCATGACATCCAGCTTTGTATCACCGACCACCACCAAGTGGTTCCCACAGCGCATGGCGGCATCGGCCCCGGCGGCAAACAGCAGGAACAGTATGATCACGGATCTGATCAAGACAGGCACGGGTGACCTCGTGACAGCGCGTTCCGGAAAGAGGGCATTTCCCTCAGACACCCCTTGGTTTTCTCGGCCTGCGACAGAGACTCAGGCGAAAACCTGGTCCACTGGCTTCAGCCCCCGGCCAGTATCCCGGCGGCGAGTCCATGCTGCCACGCAGCAGAAGATCCTCTATTTCCGAGAATAGCCCACTACGACACCCCCCACCCAGAGCAGGGACGGAACCGGGCTAGTCATGTGACGTCACTCCCATTTATCCTAAGGTTCCCGGAGCGTCTCAGTCCCCCCAGGAACATTCTCCATGCCACACAACACACGTGCCTCGGCAACCTTTGTGCTGCTGATTCTCCTGGTTGCAGGCATCCTGCTCGTGTGGAACGGTCGTTCCCGTTACCAAGAATACCTGGACCACCAGCAGCAGCTAGGGCAGCGCATCGTCAAGGCTGGCGCCGGCGAGATTGCTCTGCAGCTCGCCGAGCTCCAGCGACGGGTCGCCATTTTTGCTGACCAAGAGAGCAGGCTGATCCGGGAAGTAGGCGCCCATCCCCAGGAGGAAAGGTCCTACGCGCGCCTGGCGGAGAAGGTCGAGACCTATTTCCCCGACCGCTTTGCCTTCACTATCGCCACCGCCACGGGGGATACCCTGGTCGACGACCTCGAGGGGCTCACCGGCGAGCTCTGCCGACGCGACATCCGGGCGTTCGCCAGCGGCCAGCACCCTTACCGTCCCTACCTACATCCCCAGCCGGAGGCCTACCATTTCGATGTCATGGCCAACTGGGAGGCGCCCGACGGGGAACGTGGCGTGTTCTTCGTCAGCTTTCACCCCACTGTTATCGCCCGCATCCTGGCCAACAGCGAGCTGGCGGGCCACCAGCTGTTGGTGCTCCTGACCTCGGACCTGCCCCTCATCGAGGTGACATCCAAGGGGGCGCGCTACATCCTGCGTCGTGGGCTGCGGCTCACGCCCGCGGAGCTGGCGCGCCTAGGCTTTTCGCAGCCTATCCCAGGCACTCGATGGACCCTCGCAGACCTCCCGGATGGGCGCGTCAACGACCAGAAACGGGACGACGTGGTGCGCGAAACCGCTCTCGTCATCGTAGTATTGGCCCTGATCACCTTCGTCATGCTCCGCTTCCTCTGGCAGTCGGAAAACCGGCGCCACGCCGCCGAGGAGGGCCTGCGCCGTTCGCACCATGAGCTTGAGCTGCGCATCCGAGACCGCACCCAGCGCCTGACCCAGGCGAACGCAGAGCTCCAGGCGGCCGTGAAGGAGCGCAAACAGGCGGTGAGGGAGCTGCGGGAACGCGAGGCAACCCTCGGCGCCATCATGGACACGGCCGTAGACGGTATCGTGGTCATCAACGGCCGGGCCGAGATCCTGACCTTCAACCGCGCGGCGGAGCGGATGTTCGGTTACGGTGCCCAGGAGGTCATCGGACAAAACGTAAAGGTACTCATGCCGGCGCCCTACCAAGACGAGCACGACGGCTATCTGGCCCACTACTACGAGACCGGCGAGAAACGGATCATTGGCAGCGGACGCAGGGTAGAGGGTCAGAGGAAGGACGGCTCCGTCTTTCCCATGGACCTGGCGGTCAGCGAGGTCAATGTGGTAGGCAACAGGCTGTTCGCGGGTATCATCCGCCAGGTCCCGGCAGGACAGGGTTAGCCTGCGCAAGCTTTCCGGACCCGGGTGGCTGTGACGCCTCTCCCGTTGATCTTTGTCAGTCCCGGCGGTTGTTGGCGCCCCTCCCTAAGCGTACTCTATGTTGGATATCCTGACCTTACTGGCCAGCGACTACCCAACAAGAACGCGGCCGGTCAGGCTGCCCTGTTGCCATGCCTGCCCGTTGCCACAGCCTGCCGCGTCCCAGGACGCAAGACACATCACGGGAAGCCATCATGAGAAGCCCTGACAACCGCATGTTTCTGCTCATCAAGGCCATAGTGCTCGTGCTGACGCTGGGCGCTTTCGCTGCCCCACAGGCCAAGCCCGACACTTGCACGGACTGTCACAAGCAGGTCAGCCCCAATATTGTGGTGGACTGGCAGAACAGCAAGCACGGTAGCAACGGTGTGGGCTGTGCCGTGTGCCACGGCCCGGATCACAAGGGCAAAGAGGATTCAGCAAAGACCAAGATGCCCACCCCCGAGACCTGCAAGATGTGCCATACGAAGCAGGTGGAACAGTTTAGTCGCGGCAAACACGCCTTTGCCTGGGCCGCGCTGAAGGCAATGCCCACCACCCACCAGCTCCCCATGGCGCTCAGGGAGGGTATGAAGGGCTGCGGCGGCTGCCATAAGATCGGCCTCAAGAACGCGGATGAGATGAAGGAACTGAAGGCCCACGGAGGGGGCTTCGGGCTGGCCTCCTGCGACGCCTGCCATACCCGCCACCTGTTCTCCACCAAGGAGGCGCGACAGCCTCAGGCCTGCCAGACCTGCCACATGGGCTTCGACCATCCTCAGTGGGAGATGTACTCCAGCTCCAAACATGGCGTGCGCTATCTGTTGAAGCAGAACGGAACGCTACCGGAAAACACTGTGGCTCCCACGTGCCAGACCTGCCACATGCAGGAGGGCAACCATGAGGTCCGCACCGCGTGGGGATTCCTGGCCGTACGTCTTCCCCTACCCGAGGATGAACAGTGGAAGCAGGACCAGGTCACCATCCTTCAGGCCCTTGGCGTGCTGGATCCGTCAGGTAAACCCACGGGCCGACTCGATGTGGTCAAGGCGGCGCAGGTGGCACGGCTGACTCAGGAGGAGTTCGACGTAGAACGCAACAAGATGATCAAGACCTGCGCTCAGTGCCATTCCGAGAAGTTCGCCACGACCCAGCTTCAGAAAGGCGACGAGATGATTCGCGAGGCCGACCACTTGCTCGCCGAGGCCATCCGGATCATCGCCGGCCTGTACAGCGAAGGGGTCCTGGAGAAGCCGCCGGGCTATGCCCATGCCTTCCCGGACCTGTTGACCTTCCACGATGCGCCACGGCCCATCGAGCAGAAGCTCTTCGTCATGCACCTCAAGCACCGCATGCGGGCCTTCCAGGGCACCTTCCACGCGAATCCCGACTATGCCCTGTGGTACGGCTGGAGCGAGATGGTGCGGGACCTGTCCGAGATCCGGGAGAGGGCCGACGAGCTGCGGGAGAGACACGCGAAGAAGCTGGCACAGGGGTAGCGGCCAGACGCCGACGCATTAGGCTTACAGTCCCGCCGGAGGCATGCCGCCGGCGGGGCTCGTTAGCAGCACACCTAACCCACCATCCTGCCTCCCACCGTCACGGTGGAAACGCAAAGCACCCCGTCCAACTGTGCCCTGTCCGGGATAATGCCAGTTTATGGATCTGGCTCAAGGAGATCCGCAACGGGGCATGGTAAATATTAAAGTTACGGAGGCGGATGGAGTACGTAATTGGGTTCGTCCGTAAGGGTAGGAGGTTTTCCGATGAAGAGCTTGAAGAAGCTGCTTGTGGGTGCCGCAGTGGCTATCGTCATAGCGGCATTACCCCTGCAGTCTGCGAGTGCCTGGGGCGGCGGTCCATGGGGCGGCGGTCCGTGGGGTGGCGGTCCATGGGGCGGTGGGCCATGGGGCGCGCCGGTAGTGGGCGCACCCGCCGGGCTGGCGGGCGTTCCGGGCTGGAGCGCGGAAGAAGTCGCCGACAAGTATGACTTCAACGCCCCGTATGGGCCCAGCATCTCCGACGTTCGGCGGTATCACCGCGATCTGATCTGGGGTCGGCCCTTCGACGACCTCCGCAGCCCGCTGGGACCGAGTCCGACAGACGTCCGGAGAAAGCTGCGCCGGGACTTCCATCGCGGCATGGGCTTGCCCTACTGAGGGGGCGCCCCTGGGCTCTCGGTCATCTGAGCGGATACAGAGCCCCCTGGCAGGCTGCGGCAGAGCGGCCTGCTAGACGGGCTCCAGATGGACTGAGTCGATCTCCTCTTCCGGGTCACCAGAAGAGGGAAGGGGATAAGTCGTGCGCCGCACGACCTTGCTGTGCACCAGACGATAGAACCGGCGCGCCAGATTGTTCACCTTGGTAGAAGGCGTCTGCCAGACGCGGTCTTCCAGCAGGGTCCTGGCGGCCCCAACTTCCGGTAATCTGCCCGCCACACGCGATGCCGGTATGTTGTCGATGTAGCGCTGCATAACCGCGCGCACCAACGCGTTCGCCGGCCACTTGTTGATGATGACGTAGACACGGGGATCGGCTACGCGCGTGAGGTCCGCAAAGGCACAGCGCACGTCCTCGGGGCTGTTGGTCACCGGTATCAGAACCAGATCCACAGTGCGGGCCAGCCAGATGTCCAGGTGGGGCCGATTCCCGGCCCCGTCGATCACCATAAGGCCATCACGTTCCTCATTGGCCTTGAGGAGGGAGGAAACACGGGAATAGTTGGCGCTGGCGTCGACATACTCGTAAGGGCGCCGCGCCCTGATGGGTGGGCGTTGGTCCGTGTGCACCATCACCGACGCCCGCCCGTGAAGGTGTGCACCATAGGCAAGACAATGGGAGAGACTGGTCTTTCCCGTGCCCCCCTTGCTCCCGAGAATCGCAATTGTCTGCACGAGGCTTTCCCCTGACACTCATCGGCCGCAGTCGATGCGCTGAGCAGGGCGCACCCTGGCAATGATTCGTCACGAGAGGCACGTATCGAGCGGACCCGAGCCTATCCTCATGGCGCCCGTGACTAATCTTTAAGTAACCGCAACTTGCTTGCGGATCTTCATGGGGACTATACCGACTCACCTACGGTCCTCGCAAGCGGAAATTGTGCCGCGCCCAGGGTCCCGGCTCCGGACGGGTCCACCCGCCCTACTTCGCGGTCCCGCAGTCGCGAGACTGAACTTCGGGTTGGCTGACGCGCTGGGCGCCGGCCAGAAACACCAGCACAAGGACCACGGCTACAACCCACAGCACAAACCAACCCATCTCTTTCAGCTCCTGCGATACACGGCCTGTCCTGGTATCGCGGGGTAGAAGAGCCGGCATACCAGGGTCGTCGATGACTTACACAGGTGCTCTGCAGAAACCGTGCCGTACGGCCTCGTATCGGCTCGCGCTAGAAATAAAGGTTCATTTGTGCCTGCCCCGCCTCGCACACACGGGATATCGCCACGATATATCGCCGAACACCGCTGCATGCCGTGCCGCACAGGACAGCGTCAACGGTCGGTACCCGAACCGAGCCAGTCCACAGGGCGTTTGCCGCCACCCGCACCGCCGCCGGCGCCGATAAGAAGCGTCTAGAGGGCAGCGGTTAAGGTCCGTTTGCGAGCCCCATAACCCGCCCTCAACCCGACCCTACCGCCCCCCGGCGGACCCGTGTCGGCCATTCGCAACCCAGCCGGCGAGCTAAACGCGCGTGGCACTCTACGCGGGAGTTGGAGGGGGTACTCCTTCCCCGGCACGGCGTTGGGCTACGGCTCCGAGTGACCGCGAACGACCCCTTGCCGCCCTTGGAACTCGATGCCCGAAAGAGAGCCCGACGCCGGGGAGTGATGCGACTACGAACTACCGCACCCACCGGCGGCTATGCAACGCGACCGATGCGCTTCGCTGCGCTCAGCGCATCCTACAGGCTCTGTCCGGCTGTGGCGGACTGCGGCCCTACGGTGCGGCGACCGCCGGGCGTGACCCACCGGAGGGGCGGAAGGGCAGGATCCGACCCATTGCGGTCCCCGGCGGGCTGGCCGCCAACGACCGCTGAGCAGCGTGAGCGGTCATACCATCCCGCGACTGCTACGGTCCGTGCCGGCCAGAAACGGCCATCTCTTTTCCTTCTAGCTGTGCTCTGCGTCCTCCGCGATGGTCAAGGTGGTCTCCATCGCCGCCCGCCTGCTCAGGGTGGCTGTTGCTTTCCCTCACAAATGCTCGGTGGGCCCTTTCTGCATCCGCCGGTTACTTTCCGCCCTGTCTATCCCACTCGGGCTTGACCAGCGGCTCGGCTCAGAGCCTCCAGCATTCCCCAAGTGTCGCTGGATTGCCTATCCGTTTAAGCGCATACCGCATCTGAAAGGTTAGCCAGCAAATTAGGACGGGCGAAAATGCCGAGGTGTAACCTCGATCTTTCGGATTTTGCGGGCTTTCCTCATGAGTTGGCGAGGCCGCTAAGAGATGATGCCGGTCGCATGCACCTTGCGGGCTTGGTTCAGCCTCGGGGAGTTAATGTGGGAGTCAGCGCGAGCAGTCGCACCGGAAGTCCGGCTGGGTCGAGGAGGGGCAAAGTATCTTTATCAACTTGGGTATGGTGCTCGCGCTTGAAAGAATCACATGGTGCGTGGCAACCTCTTGTCCGCACGGGGGGGATTGAGCCGTCTATCCGCATCCGACAGACCGTCAGCGGGAGAAGGACGGTTAGCGGCGTACTCCATTCCCTCGCCTGTCGACAACTTGGAGAAGCAACGGAGGAACAAGGAAATGCGATGCTACGTTTATCAACTGGTCGTATGGCTAACATTGGCTGCTACACTACACGGTCAGGCGGCGTTTGGTGCTTCACTGCTGGGGCCAAACCCGTACCTGAGTTTCGATGACAGTCCTTTCAAAGGAGTTGCGTTCGGTAATTTTTTCCTTGAGGACCTCGAGGACGGCGTATTCAACCCACCAGGTGTTACGGGGATTTCGAACACTCCCGGAACGACCCTAGGCGTACTCTTTCCGAATGTCTTCGCGGACTCTGTCGATGGAGACGATGGCGTAATCGACGGTTTTGGAAGAGACGGCCACTCATTGGGAGATCCCGATAATCTCCCGACCGACGACCTGGGGTACACGTTCGTTTTCGATGAGCTTGAGCTAGGACGTCTACCAACGCACGTGGGCATTGTCTGGACGGACGGTAGTCAAACAGCTTCGACCCAGTTTGAAGCGTTTGGCCCCGATGGGCAGTCGCTGGGGCTTCTTGGCCCCGTGAAGATAAGTGACAGTTCGTTTGCGGGAACAACGGCAGAGGACCGCTTCTTCGGGGTCATCAATGAAGCTGGGGTGTCGAGCTTTACCATTCGCAGTCCTGGCGGAAACGGTGACTTGGAAGTGGACCACCTCCAGTATGGAATTGTCCCCATCCCTCCCACCGCAATCCTGCTCGGCAGCGGGCTGGTCGGATTGGCTGCATTCCGCCACAAGCGCAGAAAGACGTAAATAGCCGGTATAAGGGTTGACCTTGACTAAGGTGGAACAACCTTACCCTACCTGAGCAGAGGGGCAGGCCTTTGGCGCCCGCCCCTCTGCCTCCCGGCCAGGGCGGTGTTTGGGGGCGAACCCCTAAGTTTCGCCGAGTGCCCGATGGCCATCGGGCCCCAGTAGCGTGACGTCGCACCTTCGAACAACGGATAGCCCATCCAATGGGGTTTTGGGGATCAAGGTTGCTCTGAACCTGGCCACCGGACAAGGGCGAGTGCGACAAGGGGGGCAGGAAGGTGACACCGGTGGAGGCGACCGGTTCGCCGCCCTCATCCCACCGCCGCGCTTGCACCCCCATCGCTATCAAGGCGCGCTGGCGCCGAGTGCGCCCCTGCGCGCAGTGGTCACTGCGCTGACTGACCCGAGATGCGGCTTGTGCAGTTGGTGGCCGAGGCATGCTCAATGCAGTTTCCGTGGAGCAATCGACGGCGACCGTCCGCTGTGGGTCGACGGTACCGCCCGGTTCCTCCCCGAGCCTAACTGGCCGCTTTCAGTATCAACCTGCCGTCCGCCGGCATTGGGCTAATGACTCTTCTTGGCCGTTTCCAGCCACTCACGAAAACAACGGAGCTAGGATCACGGCTGACTGGAAACCCATCTGGCGCGCTCACGGCTAAGGTCCGTTTGCGAGCCCCTTGACCCACCATCAACCGTCGCCCTTCGGCGCCCAGCAGACCCCTGTCATCAATTCGCAAACCAAGCGCCACCAAGTGGCGCTCTACAATAGGACGGCCTGTCAATCAAGCAAGGGGGCAAAATGATGCTAAGGCATTGTTTCTATGGAGTGCTTTTGAAGTCCGGGTCCGCCTGGTGGGAAATGCGGGCTAGACGTGGCGGCCTTGGGAAGTCGAGGCACGACACCGTCAGGACCCCGACGTTGCGGATGGGCTAGCGTTGGGAGGCGCTCAGAACAGGCCGGTCTCCAGCTTGCCAACCTCTGACATCATCTCGGGCTTCCACGGGGGCTCGAAGACCAGCGCCACATCGGCCTTCGACACCGTCGAGATGAGCTCGATACGGCTTTTCACGTCTTCGGCCAGGACCTGGCCCATACCGCAGCTCGGCTCCGTTAGGGTCATCTTGATAAAGACCTCGCGGGACCCGTGTTCACCCGGCTCGATCCGGCACTCATAGACCAGGCCGAGATCGACGATGTTCACCGGAATCTCCGGATCGAAGCAGGTCTTCATCTGCTCCCACACGAGCCGCCCCACTTCCTCGTCGGAGGCGTCCGAAGGGAGCTCGGGCAGCACCACGGCTTCCTTTCCCAGGGCGTCCGCGTCTTTGCCCGCGATGCGAAACATCTTTCCCTGCACGTACACCGTGAAGCTGCCACCGAGGGCCTGCGCCAGAGAACCGATGGTGCCCATCGGGAGACTGACTGTGATACCCTCCGGGACGGTCACCGCATCGCAATCGCGGGTGAGTCTGACGGGTTCGCTATATCGACCGTACATGGTGGCCTCCTTGAAGACAAACTGGGCAGGCCCGATCTCAACGGACTAGGCCAGGCAGGGAGCCTGTCGGACTTAGATGAGTCGACTGCGGAAAAGCGGATCTCGGCCTAGATCGCCCACGCCACGAACACCTCAGTCCGACAGACTTCTAGACGGAATGTTAACGCAGTTGGCCTTGGGCGAACACGGCTGGCTGACATTCCCCCTTCCGCCTGGACCGGTCGCGTTGCTCTTTGATCCTTGTCGGCAAGGGATCGCCAGCCTACTCCGGAATCTTTTTCGGGAGACCTATAGGTGCCGCCGGACTCGCCTGGTATTCTTTGGCAGAGTCACGGTGCCGGAATGCACCGATGCAATGGCTATCGGGAGGCCTTAATGCAGATAGAATTCCGCCCGGGCGCCGCCGGGTTCCGTGAAGCGACACAGCTCAGGCGTATACTGCGCTTCTACAGAGACTCGCACCATGCCCACGGCGACATTGTCACCCTCATCGACTCCGTGTCCAAGATGGCAGATGCGCATATCCAGAGGCACGAGTTCGCGGCCCTGCGCGAGGCGGCAAGGGGACACCAAGACCCGGAACTCCCGCAACATGCCCACGGCATCATGCAGCGCATGCTCGGGGTGTTCTGGAAGCCCAGTCCATTAGAGGTAGCGCTCAGCGCCCAGCGGGCGGAGGCGATTGACCGGGCGGAGCGGGCCGAGGGCATCTCCTTCGACGCTATGACCGAGATGGCCAAGGCGAATGACGAGAAAGAGGCGGCCCTCACCAGGATCGAGGGGCTGGACAAAGAGCTGCAGGAAGCCCGAGCCAAGCTAAGGAACTCGGGATAACCAAGCCCGGTGCGGGATCCAGCGTGTTGACAGATCCGGAGATACGACGAATGCGCGCCCTACGCTTATGCCTCATCCTTGCCCTTCCGATGCTCGGCTTTTCCCCGGCGCTGCTCGCCGAGTACCGAAACAACGACCCGGCCCAGGCATGCGCTCTCCTATCGGACGCCCGATTACGTGCCGGCAAGTACAGGGACGTAGGCGGCGGGGCCTACAAGTGCAACAGTCGGCGCAGGGCCCTGCCGCTCGGGGACGCGGTCAAGCACAGCATCCGCTATGAGGCGCTCGGCGACGCCGAAGGCGTACGCCAGCTGAGACTCACGCTGGCTGTCAATTCCACCAGGGAGCAGCAGCCGGCTCACAGGCGACTCGGTGACTATGCCGGCACCCTGACGGGGCACGCCCTGCAAGCGCCGCTCCCGGAACATGTCGAGGCAGCGATACTCTCGGTGGCACCGGGGGTGTGGCAGCTGGGGGATGCGGAGCTTGAAGTCAGGAAGGTCAAGCTAGGCGTCGTCGGCTACGAAGTCCAGTTCATCATCCGTTAGTCAACGAACTCCAAGCGCTCTGCCACCTTATCGAGGGCCTTCCGGGCGCAGCTCTCGTCGATCGCACCACCATGGGCGCCGCTCACCCCCACCGCCCCGACCAGCGACCCGGCCGCGCGGATGGGGAGCGCGCCCCTGAGCACCACCACGTCCTCCAAGTAGTTCATCACGGGCGCCACATCTGGCCGGTTGACCAGAAAGTCTCCGGTGCCGACGGCCGACAGGATCACGGCGTTTGCCTTCTTGGTCGCGATCTCCATGGTGAAGCGCGAAGCATGGACGTCCCGCATCACCACCTGGGGGATGGCGCTACGGTCCACAACGACGGCCGTCACCTGGTAACCCGCCTCCCGGCAGGCCTCCACGGCCCCCTGCGCGATGTCCCGGGCAAGCGCCATGGACATGCGCTTTACCTCAACGAAATCCCCGCCCGCCATAACCGGGCCGGTCATCAACACCAGGGTTGCGAGACATACCCGCCCATGTGCCGATTTCATGCGCCTTCGCATCGATTGCTCCCGGCGATGTCCGCAGCGTTACATACCGGATCGGCGGCTGGCCTGTCCGGGGCTACGGAGACGGCTGCCATGACAACGCAGGGGTCCGCGAAACGGCCAGGGAACACTGAGGCGGCATCATCAACGTTAGCTGAAGGCGCGCCACCAGCCTGCCGGC
>Ga0265303_10000861_pt1 | contig 17967 bp, 13 predicted proteins | sample Helome_2_FD_192494 | JGI IMG/M metagenome (GOLD analysis project Ga0265303, IMG submission 192494) | Marine sediment microbial communities from subtidal zone of North Sea - Hel_20160317 (Illumina Assembly) | ecosystem: Environmental > Aquatic > Marine > Subtidal zone > Sediment ... | reverse complement strand
ACCGGGCTCGCAACCGAGACTTTCGATGCGGTGATGGTGCGACAACCGGCATCAATGGTCGATTTCGATCGGCGGCTCGCCGCTGTACAGACGTTTGCGCGACTCGACCAGGCGGAGAGCCTCGCAGCCGCGAACAAACGGATCGCTAACATTCTGAGAAAGGCGGGTGACCCTGACGGTTTGAGCGTCAACAAGAAGCTGCTACGGGACGACGCGGAACAAGCGCTTTTTAACGCCCTTGAGAATGCTCGGCAGAAGGTCCAACCGATGATAAAGGCCCGCAGCTATGCGGAGGCGCTAAACGCGCTGGCCGACCTCAAAGAACCGGTGGACCGCTTTTTCGACGATGTCATGGTCATGGCCGACGACGAGGCGGTCAAGAACAACCGTTTGGCGCTTTTAGGCGAACTTCGTGCGCTTTTTCTCGATATTGCCGACATTTCGCGACTTTCACTAAGCTAACGATGGCCCGTCAACTGACGCAAAAGGGGCTTGTCATCCTCGACCGGGACGGTGTTATCAACCGTGATTCCAGTGAATTCGTTAAATCGGCGGATGAGTGGATACCGCTGCCGGGCAGCGTGCGCGCAATCGCCGATCTGAGTCGCGCTGGCTACACCGTGACGGTTGCCAGCAACCAGTCGGGGCTCGCCCGTGGTTTGCTGGACCGAAAAGCACTTGCCGCGATGCATCGCAAGTTGCGGCGGCTGGTCGCAGCACACAGTGGCCGCGTCGATCGCATCGTCGTCTGCCCACACGGCCCGGACGATGGCTGCAATTGCCGCAAGCCAAAACCCGGCCTTTTGTACCGCCTTGGTCGTTACTACGACACTCGTCTCGACAACGTACCCGTCATTGGCGACTCACGGCGGGACCTCGAGGCCGCGGCGAGCGCCGGCGCTCGTCCGATTTTGGTGCGCACCGGTAACGGCCAGGAAACGGAAGCCGCACTTGATGGCGCGCTCGCCAGGACCGAGGTCTATGACGACCTTGCTGTTGCTGCCACTGCATTGTTGCGGGAGTGACACCATGATCGTCTGGTTACGTTCCCTCGCACTCGCCCTGGTTGCTGGCTCCGCGGCGCTCATCACGTCGGTGATAATTATTCTGCTGTTCTGGGCGCCGGCGACCTGGTCTCGAGCCGTGCTGCTTGGCTTTTGCCGCTTCGGTTTATGGGCCGGGGATTTTTTCACCGGCATGAAAATCATTGTCGAGGGTGATGAGAACATTCCGGACACGCCCAGCGTCATCATGATCAAACACACGACTATCCTGGAAACCTACGGGCACGTTGCGCTGTTTCCGAAAACGGCCTGGGTCGTCAAACGGGAATTGCTGTGGGTACCTATTGTGGGTTGGGCGATTGGCCTTGTCCTGAACCCGATCGCGATCAACCGCGGCAAAGGTCGGTCCGCCGTTAAACAAGTCATCGAACAGGGGAAGCAACGACTGTCCGAGGGAACATGGGTCACCATTTTTCCTGAAGGTACCCGAGTGCCGTACGGCGAGACTCGCAAGTACGGCATCAGCGGTGCCGCACTGGCACAAGCGGCCGGCGTGCCGATCGTTCCTGTGGCGCACAATGCCGGCGACTTCTGGCGACGTCGGGAATTTTCAATGCGGCCCGGAACGGTACGTTTTTGTATCGGCGCACCGATTGACGCCTCGGCGCAACCGCCCAAAGAAACCAGCGCGATCGTGCAAAATTGGATCGAAGGCAAGATGCGGGAAATCAGCGCCGCTTATCAAGATTAGGCGGCACTACTTCTGCGCAGGACGGCCGCTAGTTCATGAGGTTTCGATTTCGTTCCCCGCCGCGTCCAGCTCGACGATTTCATAGCCCAGCGTCTCAAGGTCCGGCAGGATCGTCGCCTTGTCGCCGACGACGACGATGATCATTTCTTCCATGTCGAGATGCTTGTCCGCCAAATTGCTCAGCTCTTTCTGGCCGATCGCGGCGAGGATCTCGTTTTGTTGTTCTACGAAATCATCGTCTAAATCGTAGATCAGAATCTGCGAAAGGAAACCGAGCTTCTGGCGCGGTGTTTCGTAGTTGCGTGCATCGCGCTGCCCGATGGCCTTGCGCGTAAACGCGAGTTCCGACTCAGTTATGCCGCCCTCAGCAAAGCCGCGAATCTCGTTTTCGAATTGCACGATACTGTCCGCGGTGGTCGCTGTGCGCACGGCCGCCTGGGCAGTAAATGACCCGTAGTCTTCAGTGCCGCCGAACCCGGATCTCGCGCCGTAGGTGTAGCCCTTGTCTTCTCGCAGATTGAGGTTGATGCGGCTATTAAACGCACCACCTAACGAGTAGTTCATCAGTGAGGCGCGATAGTATTCACCCGTCGCATCGAAGGTCAGCGCCCGTTTGCCAATGCGAATTTCGGATTGCGCTGCGCCGGGCTTGTCTACCAAATAGATCTTTGTGTCGCCGAGGGCCGGAAAGGCTTCGAGCTCCCCCTGCTCGACCGTATCGCCCTGCCATTTCTCAAACACCCGGAGCTTCTTGGCCAATGTCGCTTGCGGCAGGTCGCTCACCGCGATAACGCTGCCAACACGCGGCGAATAATTGGCCGCATAAAATGCCTTAACGTCGTCGAGCGTAAGCGTCGCTACGGTCTCTTCGGTGCCGCTATTAAGATAAGAAAAGCTGTTGTTCTTGCCGTACAGGAGCAATTGATACACTTCGGTCGCCGTCGTCGCGGGCTGCGACTTGCTGAACCGAATGCCCTCCAGTGTTTGCGCCTTAACGCGCGCGAAGTCTTGTTCGTCGAATTTTGGTTGCAGCAAGCGCTCGGCGGCGATGGCTAGCGTTGCGTCGAGGTTTTCGCTGAGGCTTCGGACCGTCAGTTGTGCGCTGTCGTTGCCCGCTGAAAATTGCACCGAAGAACCGAGCTTCTGTAGATCGTTGCTAAGCTCCTCGTTTGTTCTTTCGGTCGTCGCCTCATTCAACATGGCGGCAGTCAGTGTGGCCAGGCCAAGCTTGTCCAATGCTTCGGCTCGCTGGCCCGCCTCGATGCGCAATCGAATAGCCGCGGTTGGCGTCTCCTCATTGATGGCGCCCAGTACTTTGATGCCGTTCTTCAGCTCTGCCCGCCAAATGTCCGGCAGCACAACGCTCGGATTTTCACCCGACGTCGGCATGATGCTGCGATCGAAATCGTCCGTTGCGCGCCGGAAGGCGAGATCGCCCTCAGCGACCGGTTGGTACTCGGGCAATTCGCGTTGGTAGCGCTGCCACGAATCGGCTTTCGCAATCGCAGCCGCCTGGCCGTTCGGCACGACACTCATAACCACCGACGGTTGGCCCTTGATGTACTGCCGATACACGCGCATCACATCGTCTTTGGTCACGTTCCCGTAGCGCGCAATGTCCTCGCCCGTAAAGTTGGGGTTGCCCGTCAAGGTCTCATGAGACGCGAGACGACTCACTTTACCGGCAACGCTCTCCAGGCTGTAAATCATCCCGGATACGATCGCCATCTTCACGCGAGTCAGGTCGTCATCAAGAACGCCGCGAGTCTCAAACTCCTCGAGAGATTCCCTGATGATTCGCTCAAGATCCGTCAGCGTGTTGCCCGAGGGCGGGTTTGGCAGCGCCAGAACGGTGAACGTGCACGCGAGCTCGGCACAGCCATGACCGGCTTGTGCCTGCACTGCCAATCCGTTCTTCACCATGTTCTTGTACAACAACGACGTTTCGCCCTGCCCGAGAATTGACGACAGTACGTCCAGCGGCGCCTCGTCATCGTCGTATACATGAACAGTGGGAAACACCACATAGATCAACGGCAAAGCAACATTGTCTTCCATCGAGAGATGGCGATCTTCGCTAAGAACGACCACTGACCGCTCCGGGTTCGCGACCTCGGGCCCGCGCGGGATCGGCGCAAAATACTTATCAACCCACTCGAGAACCTCGGCTTCATCGAAATTGCCGCCGATCGTCAGTACAGCGTTGTTGGGTCCGTACCAGCGCAGGAAAAATTCTTTGAGGTCATTCACGTTGACGCGATTCAGGTCGTCGATATATCCGATCGTTTGCCACGAATAAGGATGGCCCTCCGGATAGAGCGCCTCGTTAACGCGCTCGATGAGCTGTCCATAGGGCTGGTTATCCATTCGCTGGCCACGCTCGTTCTTGACCGTTTCCCGTTGCACCTCGAACTTCTCTTGCGTAACCGCGTCCAGGAAGAAGCCCATTCGGTCCGCCTCCAGCCACAGAACTTTTTCGAGCTGGTTGGCCGGCACTGTTTCAAAATAGTTGGTGCGATCCGTGTTGGTCGTGCCGTTCATCGTGCCGCCGGCCTCCGAGATAATTTTGAAATGCTGATCGTCGGCAACGTTCTCCGAGCCCTGGAACATCATGTGTTCGAAAAAGTGGGCAAAGCCGGATTTGCCAACGTCTTCCCGGCCAGAACCAACGTGATAGGTAATGTCGACGTGCACCAGCGGATCAGAGAGGTCTTCGTGGAGAATAACGGTCAGCCCATTGTCCATCTCGAATTTTCTGTAGGGAATGACGATACCGGCGCCGGCGGTCTTGTCGACTGTTTCTATCAGTGTCATCGATGCCGGGAGTTCCGCGCTCGTCGTTGCTTGGTCGCTCGGCTGGCACGCGACAATAAAAAACAGCGCCACAGCGCTGCAGAATAATCTCTTCACTCTAGGTCCCCTTGACTTGCCTAAGTTGAAAACTAACTGCTTGAAAATCAACTGGTCGAAAATCTATTGGTCAACAGTCTACTTGCCCGGTGCTTTGCCGAGCTGTTGCAGTTCCTCGGCTTGCGCCGCATCAATCGCGAACATGCGCCCGATGCGGCAGCCTCTTATCGTGTCCAGGCGGGATCGCAGCGCGTTACTCTCGCGGCGTATGTCCGGCGTTATGTGGTCTTCATTCAGTTCGTAACAGCGACGAGCGAATTCGATCAGGTACACGTCCCCGCGCTCTTTCAAGATGATGTATTGATCGCTTAGTTGTGTGAAGCCGTATTGGTGCCGCGTCCTTATCTTGCGCAGCTCCTCGAGCTCCGCGACGCTGATGAAATCGGTCACAGCCTGGTTTTTGTCCGGGCCGCTTTGCGCCGCACAGCCCGCCAGAAATATTAGCGCGAGCGCTGCTGAAAACCTGGTCATGTTGCTCTCCATGTCCCCTTTGGACAGACGGCAGCCGCCAAAGTTTGGCACTAGTTACTGCCGCGTTTCGCCATACCTTTCGCGATTCCCCGTTCTTCCCGGTACAGCCGCTCTACAAAGGCTGCAGCCAATGGGGCGCTGGACTCCCAGGCCTCGATATCGGCCACCATGCCGGCGGCCGCGGCGTCACGCTCTATACGAACGGCGTCCGCCATGCCGCCGCCGTATTCGGGCGGCATCACCCACAGCCCGGCCATGGCCGCAAATGCGAAATCCGTGTAGTTGGGACTGTCGCCACCAAGCAATGACTGCCGCCCATCTTCGAGCCACCCGTTCACATCACTTAGCAGCTCGCTGATATGGGTGACCGATCGTTGGTAGCTGGCTTCCGTGATGCGAAACGATTTACGAATCAGGGCGCGCGATACCGGAAACAATAGCTTGAGTAGTGGCCTTTGCCAAAACGGTGTCGCCGGATTGTTCGCGCCCCACGCATGCAAGGTCAGTTCACGGTCGTTTAACAAATGGTAATAAACCCAGACCTGCAGATTGGCGCCGTGCCGGTCAAGCCGCTTTTCAAGCTCCACGCGGTCTCTGGTGGGTTCAAGAAACGCCGCAGCCGCAGGATCGTCTACCGCATAGCGGCCCCACAGGTAGCGAAGAATTTCTGCCGAGTTGCCGATGCTCGATTGCACACTACCTGTGCGCGCCTTGAGCTGCGGCACGGTGCGCCCGCGAAAAAACGCGCCCAAGGTACCGCCTGACGTTTGCTCAACGTAGTCAAGGCCTAGGCGGTCCATGCACCAGCGAACTTTTTCAACAAAGTGGCTGGCCGAAATCGTGGCCAGCACAAGCTCCGGGGTTTTCTTCGGAATTATCCAGCCGCTGAGCACCACCACCCAGCGCCATAGCAAGAGTAACAACACGAGCAGCACGGCAGCGGGCACCGACAGCCCGAACCAGGCAACAATGATCGGCGCCAAAGTCAGGAAGGCGGCATGAATCAGCAGCCGCCGTTCGATCATACGTCGAGGTTCTCTACCGTAAGGGCGTTTTTCTCGATGAATTCTCGGCGCGGCTCGACTTGGTCACCCATCAAGGTTGTAAAGATTTCGTCTGCTTTGACGGCGTCTTCGATCTTCACCTGCATCAAGCGACGCGTTTCCGGATTGACCGTCGTATCCCAAAGCTGGTCGGGATTCATTTCGCCGAGGCCTTTGTAGCGCTGAATAGACTGCCCACGCCGCGCCTCTGCCATTAACCATTCGACCGCCGCGGCAAAAGAATCGATCGGCGTTTCGCGTTCGCCTCGTGTCACTTTGGCGCCCTCCGACAACAAGTCGCTAAGTTTCTCTGCCAGCGCCATGATGTGGCGGTATTCGTTAGTGCCAAAAAACTCGCGCGGCACATAGCGCGTTGCACCGAGTCCGTGCTGCACTTTGGTAATACCGATGCGCACGCCCTCGCCGTCCTCGTCGCCGCGATCCAGCGCCGCCGAATAACTGCCACCGTTACCGTTTTCTGCGCGGTCGCCCGTGTGCTTGGGCAGTACTTTACTGAGCTCCTCGGCCCATGCCTCCAGTGCGTCCAGGTCGTCAGCGCTGTCAGTGGTTACGGTCGGCAGTTGGCTTAGTGCCCGCAAGACGACCTCGTCGTAACGCTTGGAGAGGCGCGCGATGATGTTTTCGACTGCAATATGTTCTTTCGCCAGCGTTTCCAGACCGATGCCGGACAGCGGTGGCGCTTCGCTGTTGACGTGCAATGCAGCATTGTCCATCGCTGAGTTAAGCAGGTAAGCATTCAGCTCGGCATCGTCTTTGACGTAAACCTCTTGCTTGCCGCGCTTGATCTTGTACAGCGGCGGCTGTGCGATATATATATGGCCGCGCTCGATGAGCTCGTGCATTTGCCGATAGAAAAATGTCAGTAACAACGTGCGGATGTGTGAGCCGTCAACGTCAGCATCCGTCATGATGATGACGCGGTGGTAACGCAACTTGTCCGGATCAAAATCATCGCGTCCAATGCCGCAACCCAGTGCGGTAATCAGCGTGCCAACCTCCGCGGATGACAGCATCTTGTCGAAGCGCGCTTTTTCGACGTTTAATATTTTTCCCTTGAGCGGGAGGATGGCCTGGGTGCGCCTGTCGCGCCCTTGCTTCGCCGAGCCGCCGGCCGAGTCGCCCTCGACCAGGAACAGCTCCGAAAGCGCCGGATCCTTTTCCTGACAATCGGCGAGCTTGCCGGGTAGGCCCGCGATATCGAGCGCGCCTTTGCGTCGAGTCATCTCGCGCGCTTTACGCGCCGCTTCGCGCGCCCGCGACGCATCGACAATTTTCGACACAATGGACTTGGCGTCCTGAGGGTGTTCCAGCAAGTATTCTTCAAGCCGGCCAGCCATCGCCTGCTCAACAATGCCTTTGATCTCGGATGAGACCAGCTTGTCTTTAGTCTGCGACGAAAACTTTGGGTCGGGCACTTTGACCGACAACACCGCGGTCAGCCCTTCGCGTGCGTCGTCGCCACTTGGTGTGAACTTGTCTTTGCGCGCACTGAGCTGTTTTTCGATGTACGTGTTAAGCGTTCGCGTAAGGGCGCTGCGAAAACCGGCGAGGTGGGTACCGCCATCTCGCTGTGGAATATTGTTCGTGTAACAGAACATGTTTTCCTGATAACCATCGTTCCATTGCAGGGCCGCCTCGACGGACACGCCGTCTTTCATTGATGTGAAATGAAAAACGGTTGAATGCACGGGCGTCTTGTTGCGGTTCAGGTGTTCGACGAACGCATGAATGCCACCCTGGTACTCGAACACTTCTTCCTGTTCGTCACGCTCATCGACCAGGTGGATGCGCACGCCCGAATTCAGGAACGACAGCTCCCGCAGTCGTCGCGCGAGCACGTCGTAATGAAACTCGATATTGGTAAATGTGCCCGAGCTAGGTTTAAAGCGCAGCGTCGTACCGGTTCTTTCGGAGTCACCGACAACGGCGAGCGGCGCAGTAGGTTCACCATGAACATATTCTTGCTGGTGAATTTTTCCTTCGCGATGAACCGTCAGCACGAGCTGCTCGGACAGCGCGTTTACCACGGAAACGCCAACGCCGTGCAGCCCGCCGCTAACTTTGTAGGAGTTGTCGTCAAACTTACCGCCGGCGTGCAGCACGGTCATTATGACTTCGGCCGCCGAGCGCCCCTCTTCGGGGTGCATGTCCACGGGTACGCCGCGGCCGTCGTCGCTGACGGTGACCGACTCATCGGCATGAATTGTGACGGTAATGGTGTCGCAATGGCCCGCGAGAGCCTCGTCAATTGAGTTGTCGACGACCTCGAAAACCATGTGGTGCAGGCCCGTGCCGTCGTCGGTGTCGCCAATATACATTCCAGGCCGTTTTCGAACGGCCTCGAGGCCCTTTAAGACCTTGATATTACTGGAAGTATATTCAAGTTCGTCGGTCATCCCATTTCCTCGGAGCGTAACCGATCTATTGTATCAAAACAGGGCTTGGAAAGTACCCCCAAAGCTTTCTTTTTTAAGGTGTTTTAGGTCTTTTGGGGGGTGCTTTTCAGGGCCCGTTTTCGGCGGCCTCGATCTCGCGCAAAACACCATGTTCCACGTGGAACATCGCAGCCCCGGCGGGGGCTTTGAGGGCATCCGGCTCGAGGCTCGTCGCAACTACCTGGCAGCCGAGGCTCGCGACGGCCGCCATCAGTCGATCGAGCGAGTCACTATCGAGCTCCGCAGCAGGATCGTCCAGGATCAGCAACAACGGTCGCTCCAGGGCCGTCTGAGCCGTGTCGGTCGCGGCCAGGATCATCGCGCTAGCCAGCAGCTTTTGCTGTCCGCGCGAAACCAGCCGCCTGGCCTGCTTTTCGTCATAGCTGATTTTGAGGTCCGCGCGGTGCGGCCCGCTCTGCGTGCTTCCTAGCTGCAGATCGCGCTCAAGGCCCTCTTCGAGCGCCTGATGCAGGGCTTTGTCCTTGCTCCAACCCTTTTGGTAATCAAATCCCAAACTTGTCCCGAGCAGCCGCTGGCCGAACGCCTGCAGGCTATCCAGCGCAACCTCCAGCGCCCGGCGGCGAGACTGGTCCAAGGCGGCGCTAAGCGCCTCGAATTCGGCATTCCAGCTCTGAATCGTGGCCGCGCCGGACTTGGCCTTGAGGGCCGCGTTTCGCTGTTTTAGTGCACGGCGAAACTTCCGCCAGGTGGCCAGGTGCTCCTGTTCCACGTGGAACGCGACCCAGTCGATAAAGCGCCGCCGCAGCTCCGGCCCCCCGGCAACGAGGTTGTGCACCTCGGGATCGATCACCTGCAGAGGCAGCGCCTCGGCCAGCGCGGCTGCGCCGCCCTCATTGTCGCCGTCAACGCGGACCTCAAGGCCCGCCCGGCTATTCCGGACCCCCAGGCTGCACTTCCTCGCCGGACCGTCCACCTGCCCAAATAGCACAAACTCCTCTTTTCCATGCTGAATCAGGTTCGGTGTGGTCGCGCCGCGAAAGGATTTCCCTCGGCCCAGATACGCCAACGCCTCCAGAAGGCTCGTCTTCCCGGAGGCGTTAGCACCGTAAATCAGGTTAAAGTCGGCGGCCAGGTGGAGCTCCGCACTTTCGAGACACCGAAAGTTGGAGGCCCGGAATAAGCGAATCATCGCGCGCCCTGCTGCCGTTGCCGCTGCATCTACAGCCGCATAGGCATAACCACAAACGTGCAGTCGTCGTTGCCCGGCTGCCGAATCAGGCAGCTGGAATTGCTGTCCTGGACGGACAGCGTTACCTCGTCGCCCTCCACGGCACCAAGGGCATCGAGTAGATAATTCACGTTAAAGCCGATTTCGATATCTTCGCCGCTGTATTCAACCTCAAGCTCTTCCTCGGCCTCTTCCTGCTCGGGGTTGTGCGCTTGCAGAACGACGCCGCTATCACGGATTACAAGGCGAATGCCGCGATATTTCTCGTTCGAGAGAATTGCCGTGCGTTGCAGGGCCCCCTTGAATTCGCCACGGTCAGCTTTGAGCTCGTTGGACGATTGCTTCGGTATTACCCGGTCATATTCAGGGAAGCGCCCATCGATCAATTTCGAGGTAAAACGGATGCCGTCCAGTTGAATGCGGATATGGTTAGAGCCAAGCTCAATATTTAGGTCGCCATCCCCGCCCATCAGCCGCTGCAGCTCCAGGACGCCCTTTCTCGGCACAATCACCTGTTGCTCATCAAGGCCCACCGAAAGTTCCGCCTGGCACAACGCCAGGCGATGACCATCTGTGGCTACCGCCCGCAAATGCTTGCCCCCAGTCTCTAGCAGCATGCCATTCAGGTAATAGCGAACATCCTGCTGCGCCATCGAAAAGTGCGTCTTTTCGATCAGCCTGCCCAGGGATTCCTGCGATACCTGAATGGTTTGCCCCGCCTTTATGTCCTCAACCACCGGGAACTCCGCTGCTGGCAGCGTTGCCAGGTTAAATTTACTGCGGCCCGCTTTCACGCTGAGCTTCTCTCCGCTCAAACTAATACTGACGTCAGATCCTTCGGGCACGGCGCGGCAGATGTCCAGAAGCTTGCGGCCAGAAACCGTAATTTCCCCGCCAGATTCCGTTTCAATTTCGGCACTGGCGACCAATTCAACCTCTAAATCTGTTGCTGTTACCGATAATTGCCCATCCCGCGCAATAATCAGCACATTGGACAGAATCGGCATCGTCTGACGTCTCTCTACAACGCCAATAACAGCCTGCAGTGGTTTCAACAGCGCTTCCCGAGCTGCGGTAAACTTCATAGCTTCCACCTGTTAATAAATACTGGAAATTTATAGATTATTGTTATTATTAAGCACCGATGGTCCTGTGCATAACTTCAAAAAGTCTATATTTTTCATAATCTTATATGGCAAAACATACCTGAACATTGTTTGTACGTACGGTCGGCGATCTGTGGACCAGCTGTGGATAAAAAAACCGCGTCGTTTTTTCCACCGCTTATCCACACTATCCTGTCAAAGTTCTCAACAAATTCAAATAATCGTCATCTACACGCTTATCGGTCTCCCGCAACGACTCAATTCGCCGGCAACCATGCAAAACCGTTGTATGGTCGCGACCGCCAAAGGCATCGCCTATCTCGGGCAGACTGTGATTGGTCAACTCTTTCGCCAACGCCATGCCAAACTGCCGCGGCCTGGCGATGGAGCGACTGCGTTTTTTGGATAACAAATCACCGACGCGAATCTTAAAGTACTCCGCCACGGTTTTCTGGATGTTTTCAATAGAAACCAGCCGATCCTGTAAGGCGAGCAGGTCCCGCAAGGCCTCTTTCGCGAAATCGAGATTGATTGCCCTGCCGGTAAAACGGTAATTGGCGATAACCCGACGCAAAGCCCCCTCGAGCTCCCGCACATTGGAACGAATTCGTTTGGCGATAAAAAACGCAACCTCTTCGGGAAGCTCTATGCCCTCGGCCGTAGCTTTGCTCATGAGAATAGCGACAGACGTTTCAAGTTCGGGCGGCTCTATCGCGACCGTCAGGCCCCAGCCGAAGCGGGATTTGAGCCGCTCTTCGAGGCCATTAACTTCTTTTGGGTAACGGTCACAGGTAAGAATAATCTGCCGCTGTCCTTCCAAAAGGGCGTTGAAGGTGTGAAAAAACTCTTCCTGTGAGCGCTCTTTACCGGCAAAAAACTGAATATCATCAATAAGTAAGGCGTCGAGCGAGCGGTATGAGCGCTTGAATTCGGAAATCGTATTGTGTTGCAGGCCACGGACCATGTCGCCGACAAACCGTTCCGAGTGCACGTAGCTAATGCGCGAACCTGGTTCGTTCTTGAGCATGGCGTTGCCGACAGCGTGCATAAGATGAGTTTTACCGAGACCGACGCCGCCATAAATAAATAATGGGTTATACGACTTGCCAGGGTTCTCACCCACCTGGCTCGCGGCCGCCCGTGCCAGCTGGTTGCTTTTGCCCTCGACAAAACTGTCAAACGTAAATGTGGGGTTCAGCCTCGAGGCAACAGGCGGCGCTGAGTTCGTTGCCTTGATGACGACGGGTGCTGGCCGCCCCGGCGCGCTACTGGGCGAGGAGGCCGCTCTGGACCCCACCTCAAGCAACACCTCGACGCTGTTCCCGCCATCGTCGACCAGCTCGAGAATGCGGTCCATGTAATGCTGCCGGAGCCAGTCAACAACAAAGCGGTTGGGCGCGAGCAGCCGCAGCCGGGAGTCGTCATCAACGGCCTGTAGGGGCCGTATCCAAGTATTGAATTGTTGCTCGGGTAGCTCTACCTGCAGGACGCGGAGGCACTGATTCCAAAGCGTCGATTCAGCAGACAAAATATTCCCCGGCAGGCCCGCGAGAGCGCGTAGCGACAACAAATAAAGCGCAAGACCGGCCAGTCTAACGCTTAAGCCAGAGCGCCGCCAGAGGTGGTTATCCACAGGTTGCCAAGGGCCAAAATCCCAACGTTTACGCCAGTCTATTGACACTGTCTGGCCTTATATATACGCTTGCCGCCCCTCTAAAAGTACGGTCCGCATTCGGCCGACTTATGACCCAGGTACAGAGCCATGAAACGCACATTTCAGCCCAGCAAAATCAAGCGTGCCCGCACCCACGGATTCCGTGCGCGCATGGCAACAAAGGCCGGGCGCCTCGTGTTGAAGCGCCGCCGCGCAAAAGGTCGCGCGCGGTTGACGCCGTAGCACAGCAAGCGTCGGCCACGACGACGAGCAACAACTCACGATTGACGAGCGGAGCAGGCTACCGGTTTAGAAAAAAGAACCGGCTTCTTGATGCGGCAGCGTTCGGCCGTGTGTTTGAAAAAGCCTCGCGCAGCCGCGACAAAATTTTTACTGTGTTGTGCAGGCATAGCGAGACAAAAAACCCGCGGCTCGGTTTGGCTATCTCCAAGAAACATTGCCGCCGTGCCACAGCCCGAAATCGAATTAAACGAATAATCAGGGAGTCTTTTCGCCAACATCAGGCAGCATTGACGGGCCTCGACATCGTCGTAATCAACCAACCGGCCGCAGCAAACGCAAGCAGCCGGCAATTGTCAGAAAGCCTCGAAGTGCATTGGCGCCGATGTCGCAAAGCGACCAGGGACACCGCAGGAAAGCTGATCGATGGATAACCAACGCCTGCTGATATGGGCTTTTTTCGCACTGATGGCCTGGATAACGTACCAGACCTGGGTGCAGGACTATGGGCCAAAGCCCGTCGCCGCCGTCGAGGAAGAAACGTTGCAATCGCCGGCGCTATCGCCGGCGCAACAGACAGCGTCCCCGGGCATCGACGACCTGCCGGAAATTAGTGAGTCGAGCTCAACCACGGCGCTGCCCGCGGCGCCCGGCACCGTAGAGGCATCGTCGGACAGGTTATCTGCACCGATCATTCGAGTAAGCACCGATGTGCTAGAGGTCGAGATCAGCACAGAGGGCGGCACGCTGCAAAAAGCCGTGCTCCTTAAGTACCCGGTTGCTAAAGACCAACCCAATACTTTGGTGGAATTGCTGAGCGTTGAGCCCGGCGCGCTTGGGCTCATCGAGTCAGGCGTGCGCGCCGTGGGCGGCGCGGCCGAAGCGACGCACCTGAGCCGGTTTAAAAGCCCGCTCGCCAGATACACCCTGGACGGTGCCGATGAGCTCGTAGTGCCGCTGACCTGGACCGACGAGAGCGGCATAGTCATTGAAAAGCGTTACCGATTCCAGCAAGGCAGCTACGCAATAGGCCTCGAACAGGAAGTGGTCAACGGCAGCGCGGATCTGTGGCGCGGCGCCGAGTATGTCCGCATCAAGCACCACTCCGCGGAGCAGGAACGCTCCATGTTTAATGTCGACTCTTACTCGTTCGCCGGCCCGATCGTATACAACGGCGAAAACTCCGAGAAGCTGTCGCGCGATGACTTGCTCGATGATGGCAAATACGAATTCTTTTCGCAGCAGGGCTGGTTCGGATCAATACAACATCATTTCCTGAGCGCGGTCGTGCCGCAGGCCGGGACGGATTATAAATTTGAAGTGGCCGTCAGAGGTGATGTTTCCACCAGCAGCGCCATCGGCAGGACGGCCGAGGCGATTGCCCCCGGGTCCAGTAAGGCCTTTACAACCACCTTGTTCGTTGGCCCGAAGCTGCAATCTCAGCTCGAAGAAATCGACGAGAGCCTGAAGCTTACCGTCGACTACGGCTGGCTAACGATAATTTCACAACCGTTGTTCTGGGTCCTGAGCAAGGTCTTCGCGTTCGTCGGCAACTGGGGCGTGTCGATTATCTTCGTAACTTTCCTCATAAAGCTCGCCTTTTACAAGCTGACCGAATCCAGCGGCCGCTCGATGGCCAAGATGCGCAATCTGCAGCCGCGCATGAAGGCGCTGCAAGACCGCTACAAAGACGATCGTCAGGCGCTCAGCCAGGCAATGATGGAGCTGTACAAAAGGGAGAAAGTAAATCCGGCCGCTGGTTGTTTGCCGATCCTGATCCAGATGCCATTTTTCCTGGCGTTTTACTGGGTGTTGCTGGAAAGCGTCGAGATGCGGCAGGCACCGTTCGCTTTGTGGATTACCGACCTGTCGACGCGAGACCCGTATTTTATTCTGCCGCTCATCATGGGTGTTGCGATGTTCATGCAACAGAAACTAAATCCGGCGCCGGCCGATCCAGTGCAGGCTAAAGTCATGCAGATCATGCCCGTGATGTTTACCGGATTTTTCGCGTTCTTTCCGTCCGGACTTGTACTTTACTGGGTCACCAACACGCTCTTGTCGATTGCACAACAATGGAAAATAAACACGGTTGTCGAGGCCGAGGCGAAAGCCGCAAAGAGCGGCAAGAAGAAGTCAAAAGAAGAATAAACATACCGCGGCTACACCAGCGTCGAGCGAACCGTAGCCAAAGAAGAATAAACCCACGGCAGCTAAATTAGTTTCGAGCGAACCTTCACCTCGGCATGTAAGGTGCGATGCACGGGGCAGCGGTCGGCAATCTCGAGCATGCGCGCTCGCTGTGCGTCCGTAAGATCACCCTCGAGCGAAATCCTGCGCCGGAACTCATCGATCTTGCCGTCGGTTTTTTCGCAGTCCTCGCAGTCCGCCGCATGAATCTTGCCGTGTTCGACGCGCACGGTTGCCGATTCAAGATTAAGCCGCTTGTGGTTTGCATACATCCGCAACGTCATCGTTGTGCAGGTCGCGAGCGCGGCCGACAACAAGTCATAGGGCGTTGGTCCCTGGTTGGTGCCGCCGACCGACAGCGGCTCATCGGCGATGAGCGTATGCCTGCCCATCGCGACTTCCGTACGAAAGCCTCCGAGCCGCGTTCTTGCGGCAACCTCTCCGTCGGGCGCTTGCAGGCCGTCGGAGGGCGGCGACTCGGGCAGGTATCGGGACGCCCACGCGGCCAGGACCCGACCCGCGTAGCTCGAGTCGGACTCTTTGCTCAAAAGGTGATCGGCGCTGTCGAGACTAACGAAGCTCTTCGGGTGTTTCGCGGCACCGAACAGGGCAGAGGCATTGTCAATTTCGACAATGTTGTCGAGCGGTGCGTGCATCACAAGCAGCGCCTTGCGCAAGGAGCCCACCGACGTCCGCAGGTTTTGCTTTTCGAGGTCGTCCAGAAACTGCTGCTTCATCAGGAAGGGTCGACCGCCGAGGTCTACGGTGGCCTCGCCGCGATCGCGCAGGGCGCCTTCGGAGCCGGCAAACATCTTTGCGACGTGTGCGGGTTCCGACGGCGAGCCGATGGTCGCGACGGCCACCGCGGACGCCACTCGTGCAGCGGCCTGCAACACGGCAGTGCCCCCGAGTGAGTGGCCGATCAGGATCGAGGGCGCCTTGTGCTGCTTGTCCAGATAGTCAACGGCCGTGAGAAGGTCGTCGACGTTTGAGGAGAAGTTGGTATCAGCAAACTCGCCTTCGCTTTGACCAAGGCCGGTGAAATCGAAGCGCAGCACGGCAAAGCCGGCGCCCGTCATTGCCCGTGCAATATTGCCCGCGGCCTTGAGATTCTTGGAACACGTAAAGCAGTGAGCGAACAGCGCATAAGCAATGGGCTCTCCGGTCGGCAGGTCAAGAATGCCTGACAACGCCTGGCCATTTTGATTTTCAAAAGAGACTTGTTGGCTCTGCATAACACGGCTACCTGTGTTTTCATTGGTGAATGACGATGGACGCTGACACAATTGCAGCGGCGGCAACGCCGCCGGGAACCGGCGGCATCGGTATCGTCCGAATCTCCGGCGAAGAAACAGAACGTATCGCCCGAAGTGTTCTCGGCAGTTTACCGGAACCGCGCACCGCTACCTACGGCTCGTTCTCGGATGGCAATGGCCGGACAATTGATGCCGGTCTCGCGCTGTACTTTCCGGCGCCCGTGTCGTTTACGGGCGAGTCCGTGCTCGAGCTGCATGGACACGGCGGACCAACGGTTATTGCGTTGCTGGTCGACGCCGTCGTTGGCCTCGGCGCCCGGCACGCGCAACCGGGCGAGTTTTCGCTGCGCGCGTTTCAGAATGACAAGCTTGATCTTGTCCAGGCTGAGGCGATCGCCGATTTGATCGGTAGTGGTACGGCGCAAGCGGCACGCGCTGCGCTGCGGTCTTTGTCAGGGGCTTTTTCAACGGCGGTCGAGGCGCTTGCCGAGCAGATGGTGCGGCTCCGAATGCATGTTGAGGCCGCGATCGACTTTCCGGAAGAGGAAATCGATTTCTTGTCAGACGATAAGCTGCTGTCGCGACTCGCTGAATGTTCTGCAGCGTTTGAAGTATTGATGGACGAAACCCGACAAGGCCGCGTGTTGCGGGATGGTTACCAGATTGTCATCGTTGGCAAACCGAATGCCGGCAAGTCGAGCTTGTTGAATCGATTGAGCGGCGAGGATACCGCGATTGTCACAGAGATCGCCGGAACGACGCGCGATATTCTACGGGAGCAAATCGATGTCGACGGACTGTCCGTCGAGCTGGTTGACACGGCCGGCCTCCGCGATGACCCAAGCCGCGTCGAAGAAGAGGGCATAAAGCGCGCGCGCAAGGCACTGGAAAACGCCGATGCGGTACTTTGGATTCAGGATGCGTCGGACTCCGGCAGCGCACGCAGCGACGAAAAACTGCCTGACGATGTGCCCGTGAAAATCGTGCGCAACAAAATCGACCTCACGAACGAGCCCGCAGGCGCGTCGCCGGATGGCGCGATCAATCTGTCAGCGAAGACGGGCAGTGGCATCGAGTCATTGCGGGAGGCCATTCGCGAAATGGCCGGGTACGAAAACCTCGGCGAAGGCGCGTTTACGGCGCGCCGCCGACACCTCGACGCGCTCACGCGCGCCAAGGTGCACTTTCAAAAAGGACGTAAAGCGCTTGAAGAATCGAAAGCAGGCGAGCTGTTGGCAGAGGAGCTGCGACTGGGTCACCAGGCGCTTGGCGAGATAACGGGCGCGATCTCCAGCGATGACCTGCTTGGCAAGATCTTCTCCGAGTTTTGTATCGGCAAGTAGCGCCGTCTATGGACGAAAACGCGGCGTGTCGATCGACATTTCGGTGATCGGCCCGTATTTGCTGACGTCCTCGCGAATAAGCGATGCGTCACCGATCAGAACGAACGTAAGGTTTTCCGTACTCGGATATACTTCATCAATAACAGCGGCGATTGATTCAGTGCTCGCGGCGCTGAGCTTGGCACCGTACTCGTCGATGGTTGCCGTGGCGAGGCCATACCGCTCAAGCTCAGCGAATTGCGACGCGATCTGGGAGGCGGTTTCGAGACGCGGCGGAAACTGGCCCATGATGTAGTTGCGCGCCGACACCAACATGTCATCGGCAATACCCAAATCGCGGAAACGGTCGAGCAC
>Ga0265303_10000860_pt1 | contig 17976 bp, 18 predicted proteins | sample Helome_2_FD_192494 | JGI IMG/M metagenome (GOLD analysis project Ga0265303, IMG submission 192494) | Marine sediment microbial communities from subtidal zone of North Sea - Hel_20160317 (Illumina Assembly) | ecosystem: Environmental > Aquatic > Marine > Subtidal zone > Sediment ... | reverse complement strand
TGCTTACAGGCCAAACCAGTACCGTGGTTATGGAAGTTTTGGCTTCTAAATTGTACTTTTGCTTAAAATGCAAATGGACATGAAATTAGTTTCTTCATTTTTTTTCTTTTTATTATCTTTTACTATTAGTGCCCAAAAGCTTATTTGTTCTGATCAAGACAAAAAAGCATTTGATGTCAAGATTATAGAAATTCAAAATTTAAAACAATCAGATTTTGGTGATACCATGATCTCTGTTGGTGAAACATTTCTTGGAACGCCATATGTAGCCAAAACGTTGGAAATAGGAGAATCTGAATCTTTGGTTATTAATTTGCATGGCATGGACTGCACTACCTATGTTGAGAACGTTTTGGCCTTTAGTACTTTGTTAATGGAGGATAAAATGAATTTTGATTCCTTCGCCAGTACTCTTGAAAATATCCGATATAAGGATGGTGAATTAGATGGTTATGCTTCCCGATTGCATTATTTTTCCGAATGGATAGTTAACAACGAAAAGAAAAGATTGTTGAAAGATGTAACTGCAGAAATAGGGGGTGTTGAAATAAAGAAAGACATTAATTTTATGAGTACACACAGGGATTTGTATCCCTTTTTGCAGGATGAAGAAAATTTCAAAAAAATCAAAGCCTCAGAAAACTACCTTAACCACCAATCTATTTGCATTTTGCCCCGGGGCCAGATTGAAGCTAATGAAAATCAAATAATGAATGGCGATATTATTGCTCTGACCACCTCTATTACCGGGCTTGATATCACCCATACCGGTATTGCCATTAGAGAAAAAGATGGCCGTATTCACTTACTGCATGCTTCTTCTTCGGGAAAGGTTGAAGTATCTGAATTACCTTTAGTAGAATATTTGAAAAAGATTAAAAAAAATACGGGGATAATTGTGGCCAGGCCATTATAAAAAATGTGGATCTGAAGTCCCGAACTGCAGCTCTGTATCTAAGGCTGTTTACTAATGTATTCTTTATAGATTGCTATGGGTACCAAACCCGTCCATCCACAAAAATCTTTTTTAGCAGGCATTCCATAAGAAATTAGATCCGGAGCATAATTCTCCCAAAAAGTACTGGTTGCTTCAAAAACTTCAGCAACTGCAGCATAGGTTTTCTCAGCCAGATCTTTGGCCAATTCATGTTTCCCGTTAGCTGATAATCCCTTTAATACCATATAGGAAGTAGGAGCCCAAACACCTCCAAGCCAATAATCGCCCCAACCTTTATAATCCGGGTCATCCGCAGAAAGTGCCGGTAATGGTGTTCTTCTGTAAAATTCGTCAGGATTGGTCAAGTGTGCTAAAAATGGATCCAGCCGTTCTTCGGGAACCAATTCACCTAACAATATCCAATACATGCCAATATGCTTTCGCATTATTTGTTTGTTATATCCCAGATCATAATAAAACGCATCCTCATTATTCCAACAAAGAGAATTTAAGGCATCTTTAACCTCAGAATGAAAATTTTCGTAGAATTGAATGTCCTCTGTTACTCCAATCTCATTTGCTATAAACTTAAGCTGCAGGGCATACATAGCCATCTGTGCTGTAAAATCAACCAATCTGCCTTCATCATTCCACACGCCTTGCAGAGTGTTTACATACTCCCTGATAAATGAATTTAAGCGTTCCTCTCCTGTTGAACCGCTCATCTTTCCTAACTTTTCCCCGAGCTCGTGATGTGTCATCCCATTTCCTTTATCCGTAGTCCATCCCCTTGGGAATCTGGGAATATTGTCCATCCCCATACCCAACGTATCAGCCCAAAACAATTTATCCTCTCCCTGATAGGTATTTACGTGATATTCAAAATTCTTTTTTAAAACAGGATAGGCTTTCTTTAAACGATTTTTATCTTTCTTAACGCTATATATTTCAGTTTCTGCAAAAGCCAATAAGGGAGGATTAATTGAAACCGGGTGATCTTTAGACCAAAGTGGTCTGCCATCCTTTCTGTACTCCCTGCAAATAAACCCATCTTCTTCTATACGCTCATAAAAATTATCAAGTGCCTGATATACCGGTAATTCATCAAGGTGGTATTTTGTAAAAGCCACTATAAAACAGGTATCCCAGAGAAAAATATTGTCAGAAAAAGCCGCGTCTACAAAGGGCTTTTGAAAGAAAATTTCAGAATCACCTCCGCGAACTTTAGATTTAGTTATTTCCAAAGCCTTGTCGTACATGCGTTTAGACAATTCTTCACTGACTTTAAAACAACAGTCCTCCGTTGCCTTCTTTGTTATTTCCTCAAGACCAACTTTATTATCTGCACAAGCAGTGGGTATAGCTGCTGCAGCTATAGCCGCAAATCCCAGGGTGTTGTTAAACTTTCTTCGATCCATAACTATTCAATAATTTATAAAAGAGTTCTTCAAAAGAATTTTGTTTACCTACCAAGACAATAATTTATTCCGCCCAACAAGTGTTTTTGAAAGTCAGGTTCATCATAAGATTCAGTGGTATGACCTCCGCCAGTATAAAAAACGCGCCCGCCATCAAATTCCTGATACCATGCAATGGGATGGTTGTCTCCGTTTGTGCCTCCTTCATATGAAGTTTCATCCAGGCAGATAAGTACCTGCAGTTTCGGATTTATATTTTTATAATTATACCATTCATCATTGCGTACCCAGATATCATCTAAATGAGTAGTCGATAAATGTTGCCTGTTTACGACCTTCATTTTGGCCTCTCTGATATCGGGGTCATTTGGATGGCCGTCAAAATATGCGCCTACCAACTTACCATACCATGGCCAGTCATATTCAGTATCGCTGGCCGCGTGTATCCCCATATAATTGCCTCCATTATTAATATAATTTTTAAAAGCTTGCTCCTGATTAGAGTCAAATACGTCCAGAGTTGTGTTTAAAAAAAGAACTAAGTCATATTTTTTTAAGTTGGTGTCATTAAATTGTAATGAATCTTCTGTCTGTGTAATTGAAAAACTGTTCTCTTTCCCTAAATTTTTGAGAATTTCGACCCCTTTTTCAATAGAACTGTGTCTATAACCCATGGTTTTTGTAAAAACCAGGATTTGAGCTATTTCTTCTTTTATGACTTCAATATTATCTCCTTGCTTTTGACGCTGAGAACATTGTGTGAATAAGATGGAAAAAAGCAAAAAGACTATAAATTTTCCGAGTGTTTTCATGAATGTCTCTTATAGCTATTTAAAGATCAGAAATTCTTCCAAATGATACTATTAATTCCCTAATGACATTAAATATTTCTTTGGGGTTGTCCCGTATTTCTTCTTAAAAGATGCAATAAAATGACTGGATGTACTATATCCTATCCTATGCCCAACTTCGTTTACATTAAACTCACCAGATACTAACATTTTACGTGCGAAATCCATTTTATAGTCAAACAAAAAACTGAATACTGGTTCTCCATAGACTTGTTTAAAACCCTCCTTTAGTTTTTTAAGTGAAAGGCCAATCTCTTCCGATAACTGAGTCAGGGTAGGCGGCTCTGCCATACGGCTTATCATGATTTCTTTAGCCTGTTTTATTCGTTTAACATTATCCTCATCTACTAAAAATGGGCATTGTTCTAAATCTGCATCTTCACTTTTGTTGAAATACAATGAGATTAGTTCATATACTTTGGCTTTAACATAAAGTGCCTTAATGGAAGGATGGAGATTATAATTAATTATTTGGCTAAGAATAATTGCAATTGCAGGAGTAACCCCTTCCTGGGAATAGTATTTTTTTCCCTTATTCTCATTGCTCAAAAAAGGAATATAGTCCGCTTCTTTTGAAAATAGAGAATGAAACCTTCGTATGGTCATTATAACAGATACCATCCATGACATAGGATTAAGTTCCAAATTTAATGGAAGGTCTAATTGCGTATTATACAACAGTAAAGAATTTTCTTCGGATACCTCCAGGGCATAATGGCCATCATTAAAAATAAATTTTGCACTTCCTTTTAAACAAAAGTGGAATTGAATAAAGCTACTATCAATATCCCGGGTAACTTTTTGAACCTCAGGGCCTTCATTTTGAATTTTTAACACATAAAAATCATCATCTATCAAGACTTCTACAAAAGAACCTTGAACGATATTTTTGGAATCTGTTTGATGTGAACTCATAGGCATTCTATTTAGAAACATTCTAGATAGAATGTTTTCTAACAGCTGTTAGGGCCATAAAAGTAAAGGATTTTTGCGTGTTTTCGATGAAATTGAGATAAAAATACTTAAAGCGATATATATTGTACCTCCAGCGTTATTTTTATTAAGTGGATGCTACTATTTTTGTGAGCTATATTGAAAATTCATGAAGAGGTATCATATCTCCAAACACAATTCCTTTTATACTGTTGGGCTAAGCTATAAAAATGCCAACGCAGAAGTAAGGGGAAAATTTAGCTTGGATCAGGAAGCCGCCGAGGCAGTTTTAACCGAAGCGAAGGCAATAGGTGTTGATGGTCTTCTTATTACTTCCACTTGTAATCGAACAGAATTGCACGGTTTTGCGCAGCACCCCTTTCAGTTAATTAAACTACTTTGTGATCATTCCCGGGGAACAATTGAAGAATTTCAGGAAGTAGCTTATGTGTTAAAAAATTATGAGGCAATTAACCATTTGTTTCTTGTAGGCACTGGATTAGACAGCCAGATCCTCGGCGACTTTGAAATAATAAGTCAGTTAAAACGCAGCTTTTACCACTCCAAAAAACATGATCTTACAAATCACTTTTTGGAACGCCTCATTAATTCGGTCATTCAAGCCAGCAAGCGAATTAAAAATGAAACAGAAATCTCAACTGGGGCTACCTCAGTCGCCTTTGCATCTGTTCAGTACATTCTAAAAAATGTTTCCAATATTTCAGAAAAGAATATTTTACTTTTTGGTACGGGTAAAATAGGCAGGAATACTTGTGAAAACCTTATCAAACATACAAATCATTCTCATATAACCCTTATTAACCGAACTAAGGATAAGGCCGAAAAAATTGCAGGAAAGTTTAATCTTGTCGTAAAAAATCATGGCGATTTGCAAACAGAAATCCGTAAGGCAGATGTCCTAATCGTGGCTACCGGAGCTAATTCGCCTACTATCTCGAAAGAGCTTATTTATACTAACAAACCACTTTTGATCCTGGATTTATCAATTCCCAAAAATGTGGCGGATAATGTATTAGAATTAAAAGATGTATCTGTATTGCACCTGGATCATCTATCACAAATAACAGATGAAACTCTTGAACGCAGAAAGCAATTTATTCCTCAAGCCGAATTTATTATAGATGAAGTGAAATCAGATTTTAGCCAGTGGCTGGAAACCAGAAAATTTGCTCCGGTTATAAAAGCCCTTAAAAAGAAACTAAAATCAATGAAAGAAGAAGAACTGGATTTTCAGTCTAAAAAGCTCTCTGATTTCAATTCAGAACATGCAGAAATCATATCTGAAAGAATCATTCAGAAGATTACTAAACAGTTTGCCAACCATCTGAAGGAATCTGAGAATGATGCTGATGATAGTTTGCAACTAATACAAAAGGTCTTTCAACTAGAATTAAACTCCCAATGAATAGGGTCATTCGTATAGGCACCCGCGATAGTGAGCTAGCACTATGGCAGGCAAATGACGTAAAGAAGAAACTGGATAAACTGGGGCATTCCACAAAATTAATCCCTGTAAAATCGGATGGGGATCTAGTTTTAGATCGACCTCTTTATTCGATGGGCATTACAGGAATTTTTACAAAAACTTTGGATGTGGCTATGCTTGCTGATAAAATTGATATTGCTGTACATTCCATGAAAGATGTCCCCACCATTTTACCCAAGGGTATTGTACGGGCAGCCACTATGAAACGTGCTAATCACAAGGATATATTGGTACATAAAGGTCTGAATTTTCTAAATACCGAAGGAATTATTGCTACTGGCAGTTTAAGAAGAAAAGCACAATGGTTACATCGCTATCCGCTTCATGAGGTTGTTGGTTTAAGAGGAAATGTAAATACCCGATTGAAAAAACTAATAGATAATTCCTGGGATGCAGCAATTTTTGCGGCCGCTGGCCTTGAGCGTTTAAATAAAGTTCCGGAAAACTATACCGAACTTCAATGGATGGTGCCAGCACCCGCACAAGGTGCTATGATGATTGCGGCTAAAAAGGAAGATCATTTTTGTATTAAGGTGCTTACCTCTCTTAATCATGAAACCACAGAAATCTGTACACAGGTTGAACGCGAATTTTTAAGGGAATTAGAAGGCGGCTGCACAGCACCAATAGGGGCTTTAGCTACTATTAAAAAGGAGTTTTTACTTTTTAAGGGTATATTATTGTCTCTTGATGGGCAACGCACTGTTAGCATTGACAAGAAAATTAAACTAGCAGATTCAGCAGATTTTGGCAAAGCCTGCGCGCAAGAGGTCTTATTTAACGGAGGGAAAGAATTGATGCAGGATATAAAAATCCAGATGAACCAATGAAAAATATCCTCTCCACAAAACTCCTCACTCCTGTTCAAAAAACGATTCTTAGTGATGCTGGTATTTATTTTCAGGATTACGAAGCCATAAAAATCCATTACCAGGAATTTCAATTAGCCGGCGATTTTGACTATTATATTTTTACCAGTCAGAACGCGGTTAGGTCATTTATAGACCATAATTCTAATTTTGATGTAAAAAAGGAATTGGGAAGGGAGTGCTTTTGTGTAGGAGCAAAGACAAAATTACTTTTAGAAGAAAATGGGTATAAAGTTGTAAAAATGATCCATAATGCAGCCGAATTAGGCTATTTTGTTGCAAAAAACCATAAAAATGCATCATTTTTATTCTTTTGTGGAAATAAAAGAAATGATGATTTACCTAATATCTTGTCAAAACATAAGATTCTTTTTAAGGAAATCGTAGTATACAAAACAGAATTAACACCCTTGCATTTTTCAGAATCCTTTGATGCCATATTGTTTTTTAGCCCTAGTGGAGTAAAGAGTTTTACTTTGGCAAATGAGTTGGGTAATAGTACAGTATTCTGTATAGGCAATACCACTGCAAGAGAGGCTGCTTTATATACAGATTCCATAATAGTTGCAGATACTCCAATTGTAGAAGATCTGTTGAAAAAGGTCACATTGCATTATAATTTGAGCATTAAGAAATAAAATGAGTATAAAAAACGATTTATTTTTAAGAGCATTAAAAGGTGAAACTGTCGAGCGCCCTCCCGTATGGATGATGAGGCAAGCAGGTAGATACCTGCCTGAATTTATAGAGATTAGGGAGAAATATGATTTCTTCACCAGATGTCAGACACCGGAATTAGCTTCAGAAATTACTGTCCAACCTATTCGGCGATTTGGAATGGACGCCGCCATACTTTTTAGCGATATTCTTGTTATACCACAAGCTATGCAAATAGAAGTACAGATGAAACCAGATTTTGGACCCTATTTACCAAATCCTATTCGCTCTCTAAAAGATGTAGACCGCGTTTTAGTACCCGATGTTAATGAAAAATTAGATTATGTAATGCAGGCTATAAGCGCAACTAAAGAGAAATTGCAAGATGAGATTCCATTAATAGGTTTCGCAGGTTCTCCATGGACCATACTCTGTTATTGCGTTCAGGGACAAGGCAGTAAAACCTTTGATAAAGCCAAGGAATTCTGTTTTACACAACCAGTAGCTGCCCATAACTTATTGCAGAAAATTACAGATACCACTATCTCATATTTGAAATTTAAGGTAAAAGCAGGCGTAAATGCGGTTCAGATTTTCGATTCATGGGGCGGCATGCTTTCACCCAATGATTATAAAGAATTTTCTTGGTCTTATATCCAACAAATTATAGATGCCCTAAAGGAGGAAACACAGGTAATTGTTTTTGGTAAAGGCTGTTGGTTTGCTTTGGGTGATATGGCCAAATCCGGTGCAGCTGCACTTGGAGTGGATTGGACTTGCTCGGCCCGTAATGCCAGATATTTGACAGGAGGTAAAATAACACTCCAGGGAAATTTTGATCCTGCCCGCTTATTGTCTCCCCCGGAAGTCATTAAAAAAATGGTCACCCAAATGATTGATGAATTTGGAAAGGATCAATATGTCGTTAATCTTGGCCATGGGATTCTGCCCAACGTCCCGGTGGAAAATGCAAAAGCATTTATAGATGCAGTAAAAGAGTATAAACCTTAAGGTAAAAGGGGGATTAAATTATATGATACTCTTTCTATACCTCAATAGAATCATGTGATTGATGTCGGATAGCCGTATAAATAGTTTATTTGTTTTAGAGCCATTAACAATAGTGGATACTCCCTCTTTAAATGCTTTTTTAGCTTCAAATAAAAAAGAATTTCATCGCTTTTTCCCAATTACCTTAGGACAAAATGAGACTATTCAGGCCTCTGAAAACTACGTTCTAAATAAAAGTGAACAGATAAAATTAAAAACAGAATTTACTTTTGCAGTCAAAACAAATACTTCCGTTGTAGGCTTGCTAATCCTAAAAAACTTGAATTGGGAACTTAAGCGCGGTGAGATAGCTTATTGTATTGATAAAAATTATCAAGGTAGAGGCTGGATTACGAGAGCCGTAAAGGAAATCACTTCTTTTGCATTTAATGATCTCGACTTAAAAACCCTGGAAATTATCGTGTATAAAGAAAATAAATCAAGTATTAGAGTAGCAGAAAAATGCGGGTTTATCTGGACAAAAACCTTGTTAAAAAGCTATACACCTCACAATGAAGAACCGCTTGATATGGAATTATATGAAAGATCATATGAAAAATAAATTCTACAGTTACATTGAAGAACTTCAAGACACAATTACGTCCGGATTAGAAGAAATAGATGGTTCTGCTAAATTTCGTGAAGATATTTGGAAACGTCCTGAAGGTGGTGGAGGCAGAACCAGGGTAATTGTAGATGGATCAGTTTTTGAAAAGGGTGGAGTAAACATATCTGTTGTTCATGGTGAACTCCCAAAAAGTATGCAAACCTATTTTGGTGTAAAGGATGCCGATTTTTATGCATGCGGTCTAAGTCTGGTGCTCCATCCCAAGAATCCGATGGTCCCAACTGTGCACGCCAATTGGCGCTATTTCGAAATGTATGATAAAAAAGGTGAATTGGCAGATCAATGGTTTGGTGGAGGCCTCGATCTTACGCCATATTATTTGTTTGAGGAAGATATTAAGCACTTTCATTCAGTTTGTAAAGCATCTTGTGATGCGCATGATCCTGATTTTTATAAAATCTATAAAAAGAAATGTGATGGCTATTTCTGGAATAGTCATCGTGCGGAAGCAAGAGGAGTAGGTGGGTTATTTTTTGATTACTGTAAAGTTTCCGACAATATGAGTATTGAGGATTGGTATAACTTTGTCACTGCGGTAGGAGATAGATTTCTTGAAGCATATATACCAATTGTTATAAAAAGAAAATCCCTGAACTATACCAGTAAACAGAGGGATTGGCAAGAAATTCGCCGTGGCCGTTATGTTGAATTTAATCTGGTTCACGACAAGGGTACACTTTTTGGATTAAAGACTAATGGGCGTATCGAAAGTATTCTTATGAGCTTACCCCCGCATGTTCAATGGAAGTATGACCATCATCCGGAACGAGGCAGTGAAGAGGCCCGATTAATAAAAGTATTAGAGAATCCAAAATCATGGATTTGACATCTTTTAATTGTAAATTAGAAGTGAATACCTCTTAAAATGCTGCAAAAAATATTTCAAGTAGACGCCTTTACAGATAGGTTATATTCCGGTAATCCTGCTGCTGTTTGTATCCTGGAAAACTGGATAGAAGATAGCATAATGCAAAAAATAGCCATGGAAAATAATCTCGCGGAAACGGCTTTTGCCGTTAGTAATGGTTCTCAATATATCATTAGATGGTTTACACCAGAGTTGGAAGTAGATTTGTGTGGACATGCAACGCTGGCTACGGCTTATGTTTTATTTAATAATTATGATTTAAATGAGCCATTTATTGAGTTTTTTTCGCCCAGAAGTGGAAAACTTCTGGTAGAAAAAGGTGAAAATGGATTATTAATACTGGATTTCCCTACAGATGACATTAAAACTATACAACCAATTCAAGCACTTAACGAAGCAGTTGGTAAGAATCCGGTTTATACGCTAAAAGGAAAGACAGACTATCTCCTTATTTATAATACACAGAAAGAGATTGAACAATTGAATCCAAATTTCTTTCTACTCAATCAACTGGATGCCCGGGGGGTAATTGTATCCGCCCCCGGAGACAGTGTAGATTTTGTGTCGCGTTTTTTTGCTCCACAATGTGGAGTCAACGAAGATCCTGTAACAGGATCAGCGCACACCAGCCTTATACCCTATTGGTCTAAGGCACTTGGTAAATCTAAACTTACAGCCAAACAGCTATCTAAAAGAGGGGGTGATATTTATTGTGAATTCCGGGACAAACGGGTTAAAATTGCAGGGAGGGCAGTTCCCTATTTAAAAGGTGAGATTATTATTTAGAATATATTCATTTCCGTTACCTTTAAACTTAAAATAAAGCCAATGTATCCACTTCGAAGAAATAGAAGATTACGAGCAAACAATGCCGTCAGGCATTTGGTTCGTGAAACAATTTTAACGCCCAGTGATTTTTTAGTCCCATTATTTGTTGTTGAAGGTCATGGAGTTAAGGAAGAAATTCCTTCAATGCCTAATTACTATAGGTTGAGCCTTGATAACTTGGGTAAAGAGGCAAAAGAACTCTGGAATATGGGTCTCTGTGCGGTTCTGCTTTTTGTCAAAATTCCCGAATCACTCAAGGATAATAAAGGAACAGAAGCACTTAATGAACATGGTTTAATGCAACGCGCAATTAACTCCGTTAAAAGCGCTTGTCCTGATATGTTGGTTATGACAGATGTTGCACTTGACCCATATTCGTCATATGGACATGATGGAATTGTGGCCAATGGTCAGATTCTTAATGATGAGACAAGTGAGATTTTAGCACAAATGAGTATTTCACATGCTGAGGCAGGTGCAGACTTTGTGGCTCCCAGTGATATGATGGATGGCAGGATACAAATTATCAGAGAAGCTTTGGAGGATGAAGAATTAACCAATACGGGAATTATGTCTTATTGCGCCAAGTATGCAAGTGGCTTTTATGGCCCATTCCGCGACGCTTTGGAGTCAGCTCCTGTAAAAAAGGACAATGTTCCTAAAGATAAGCAGACCTACCAAATGGATCCGGCAAATAGAATAGAAGCCATAAAAGAAGCACATATGGATGTTGATGAAGGGGCTGATATTATTATGGTAAAACCTGGAATTTGTTATCTGGACATTGTAAGAGAAATAAAAGATGAAGTAGAAGTACCCGTCGCAGTATATCAGGTTTCAGGAGAATATGCCATGCTTAAAGCAGCCGCAGAAAAAGGTTGGCTGGATCATGATTCCGTTATGATGGAGCAGTTGATCTCAATAAAACGGGCAGGTGCAGATATCATTGCCAGCTATTTTGCAAAAGATGCAGTAAAACTAATGGGTTAGTAAGCTTACTATCCTTACTTTACCATAAAGTTCTATGGGGAGATTTTTTTTATTTTATTATCAATTTTATTTTTTAATACTTTTTGGTATATTATCTTCTTTGTCTTACGCACAGGATAGTGTCAAAGAAAATTCAGACAAACAGCTTAGTAAAATTACCAATAGGTTTATACCAATAGATCTGGTTTCAAAAGAAACGGACGATAAAGTTGATTCTATTATAACCAATGGTATAAAGAACCATGCTTTTCCCGGCGCCCAGGTTTTAGTTGCGAAAAAAGGTGATATCATTTTTCATAAAGCATATGGCTTTTATACTTACGACAGTATCCAACCAGTAGCTCTGAACGCCATCTATGACCTTGCGTCCGTTACAAAAATTACAGGTCCCCTGCTTGCCTTAATGAAACTATATGACGAAGGAAAACTTGATTTAGACGTGCCGTTTTCTACGTATTGGAAACCCTGGAAACATGTAAAGAACAAAAGTGAGCTAACCCTACGTGAAATACTTGCGCATCAGGCAGGATTAAAGCCTTATATTGTTTTTCTAAATGAAGTTCAAAAAAAAGGTCGAATAAAACAAAAATATATCCATTCGGGGCCTTCACCCAAATTTGAAAATCAGGCTTATGAACATCTTTACGTAAAAAACGGATTTGTTTCAAAAATACACAGGGAAATTAAGCGATCGGAGGTCAGTGAAGATAAAATCTATCTGTATTCCGGGCTTGCATTTTTAATATTCCCTAAACTTATTTCTCAACTTACGGGGAAGTCTTATGAATATTATTTACAAAAACATTTCTATCTGCCATTGGGTACCTCAACCCTTGGTTTTAAGCCCAAAACTAAGAAGTATCCAAATGCTATAGTACCAACCGAAGTAGATTCGGTGTTCAGGAAGGACCTGCTAAAAGGTTGGGTTCATGATGAAAATGCCGCTCTCATGGGTGGAATTTCAGGAAATGCCGGCCTGTTTGGGACAGCCAGAGATCTGCATAAAATATTGCAAATGTATCAGAATTATGGTGTTTATGGTGGTCATAGGTATCTTTCCGAAGCCACCGTTAAAGAATTTACAAAAGTACAATATCCAGAAAATGATAATAGACGTGGTCTGGGTTTTGATAAACCCCTATTGAATAATAAAAAATTACTAAATTCCGAAGCATATCCGGCGATAGATGCGAGCAAGGAAAGCTTTGGACACTCTGGTTTTACTGGCACCTTTATATGGGCCGATCCAATAAACCAATTGGTATTTATTTTCCTTTCCAATCGTGTATACCCTACTCGAGAAAATAGAAATTTATATGAACTAAATATCCGGCCACAATTACATCAGTTATTTTATGTAGACCAGGGGGAAGAATAATTAATAAAAATAGTAAATCATATTATTAGTATTTTAGTATCCTAATTAAATCAAATGGAATTACTTCTCTTTTATGCATCTGTTTCTATCTTTTTTTCTTTTTTATGTTCTATTCTAGAAGCTGTTCTATTAAGTGTAACCCCTACTTTTATTAATGTAAAGAAAAAAGAAGGGAAAAAGTATGCTTATACACTGGAAGAATTAAAAAAAGATGTAGACCAACCCCTTATTGCCATCCTAACATTGAATACCATTGCTCATACCGTTGGTGCCATTCTTGTAGGTGTGCAGGCCAAAATAGCATATCAGGAAATATATGGCAGTACAACCCGTATCATTTTTGGCATCCCATATACTGAGGAGGTCATGGTAGGAGTAGTATCAACAATAATGACCATATTAATTCTTGTGCTTTCAGAAATTATACCAAAGACCATTGGTGCAACTTATTGGAAAAAGCTTGCCAATTTAACTGCAAAGTCCCTAAAAATAATGGTATTGGCCTTAAAATGGACAGGCCTGCTTTGGGTGCTACAGTTGTTTACACGACTTATTGGTAAAAAGGAAGTACATGGTAGTGTCCTGAGCAGGGAAGATTTTACTACAATGGCCGATATAGCTCATGAAGAAGGTGTTTTTCAGGAATCGGAATCAATAGTGATCAAAAACCTTTTGAAATTTGATGAAATTTGTGCAAAGGATATCATGACCCCCCGGGCTGTGATGAAAATTGCCAGCGAATCTATGTCCATTAAAGAATTCTTTGAAGAAAATCCAAAACTCCGGTTCTCGAGGATTCCTATTTATGGGGAGAGTGTAGACATTATTACTGGCTATGTTTTAAAAGATAATGTTTTGGAAGAGATAATAAATGAAAATGGAAGTATTCCTTTATCAGCAATTAAAAGGGATTTGTTAGTTACTAAAAGGAATACCCCAATTCCGCAACTATTTGAGACTTTAATTGCAAAAAGGGAACATATTGCCCTGGTTGTTGACGAATATGGCTCTGTTAGTGGCTTAGTGAGCATGGAGGATGTTATAGAAACTTTGTTAGGACTGGAAATCATGGATGAAAGCGACAATGTTGAAGATTTACAGCTTCTCGCAAGGAAAAAGTGGGAAGACAGAGCTAAAAAAACTGGTATAATAGAATAAAAAATGGCTACTGCATACATTAGTACCCCTTTGGGGAGTACAAAACTGGAAGGTGATGAAAATGGCCTTAGCTCTATTACCGTACTTGAGATGGATGAACCCGAAAGCAAAATAATCCCTGAAGTTCTGGTGGATGCGGCATATCAATTAAATGAATATTTTAAAGGGGAACGACAGAATTTTGACCTTTTAATAAATCCGGAAGGTACCGAATTTCAAAAAAAGGTTTGGAATTCATTATTGGAGATACCTTATGGAAAAACAATGTCATATTTGGGGCTTTCAAAGAAACTTGGCGATGTAAAAGCTATTCGGGCAGTTGCTTCAGCTAATGGAAAAAACCCTTTATGGATAATTATCCCCTGTCACAGGGTAATTGGATCTGATGGCTCATTAACAGGGTATGCCGGTGGATTGCACCGCAAAAAATGGCTGTTAAACCACGAGAGTCCCTCGAAGCAACAATCCCTATTCTAAATCTCCAGACCAACTGGTTTGTATAGGCATATTTCGTAAGATGAAATTAGTGTCAAATAGGATTTTGTCGTTGATGTTATACCTATTGCCTATATTGTTTAAAGAAGGGCTAATTGCCGTAATTATTAAACAAACCAGATAGTTGGTTGTGTACTTTTTTAATTTTCAATAAAACGGGTTGGTGCAAATTCCAAATTTGTATTTCTCAAAACTCTACCTTCTTCGGAAATAACAATTATTCCGCCCTCCAGTGTTTCTGCATCCACCAGTTTGGCGTAACCTATAAGAAACGTATGGCTATTTTCATTGTAATCAAAAGCTGTAAGCTCAATATCCAGTCCAACCTCATCCTGAATTTCTTGTACAATTGAGAGCATATCAATAATTCTATTTTCTTTTGTAATAAAATCATAAGTAGCAGGTCCAAAACGGATATTTGAAGGCTGTGCATAAAGATTGAGATAATACAATTTCTCATTAACAATACTGGCCTCAGACTGAATAGGCCCTGCAATGAAATACCTGTTTATTGAGAATTGGTCTTCCTGTATTACTTCCAGGGTTTGTAAGTTATAAAGCGTTAAATCATAATCAGAATCCGAATTCCCGGTAATGATAATCATATCCCCATCTTTATTAATCAAAACACTAGGGACCAATTTTCCAAAATCAAAGGTTCTTATTAAATTATTACTTTCAGTATCTAAGACAGAAAGTTTATAGTTGGACTGTTGATCCAGAAAAGTAATTAACAGCCGGTCATTAGAATATAAGGGCTCAAATACATCATTTACGTTAAATTCTATAACTAAATCTATCTCCTGATCAGTAGTTAGATTTATTGTCCTTATGCTATAATTTGTTGACCCTTCAGGGCTGAAATATCCCAGAAAAAGTTTATTTTCTGAATTAGCTCCCCAGGTAACTGATCTTTCATTAGAAGTGGTATAAAACTCGTTTATAAAAGTGCTCTCTCCGGTTACATAATTTCTTTGTACTGCGGAAAAACTACCAGCTGCAAAGCTGAAAAAGGTAAGAAGGTCGGATACCTGTCTTAAAGTGAGGTACCCTCTGTTAATATTGCTTTCTGTCGTTAAGTTGAATAACTCTCCTTCATCAAGAGTTCCATCATAATTAAACTGAAAAACACTTTGAGCATTCTGCCCTATTACCGTATAATTGGGCATTTGAACTTCAGAAACCATATCGGGTTGGTTGTCGTCATTGGTACAAGCAAGAAAAAGTGTGCCAATAATACAGAGGTAGAGAACCCACGGGAACCTATAAAATTTCATGCAGCTTTTTTTTAAAGATACATAATATCTAATAGGAAGAGGGAGGTAGTAATAGCAAGTTGACTATTTGCGGTTCAAAATTGACAATCAAATTAATTACCAATAGGATTTACAGTCTGGATTGGAGTTACCTTAAAAATTAATTGTTAGTAGCTGTGTTCTGCATCTTGATATCTTGAGAAACATCTAAAACATTCTCTTCCCCCGGTGTAATGATATCCAAATCCCCTTCATTATCTGAATCGTCATTAGTACAGGAGACAACAAAACAAAAAGAAAACACAAAAGCCAGTGAAAGAAGCTTTTTAATCACATTTAAATAGAATTTCGGTTTCATTTCAACAATAATTTGTAAGACTATTAAGGCTTATTAAAACGTTTTTTTGCTCTTTTTATTGAATGTTGGGATAGTAATTCGATAAACTGCAACATTTTTGCAATATCAATCCGTATCTTAAACTAAGCTACTAAGTAAGCAGGGAATACGGGTTCTGAAAATGGTAGCTATCTTTAATTGAATTTACCCAAAGAAAAATCCCCTACAATAAAGTGTATTCAATTTGAAAATAAAGTTTATTTAATACTTATTTGGGATGATAAAGAAACTAAATCTTGAACATATCCTATTCTTAGACATCGAAACTGTTCCTGAAGTGGCCAAATATGCTCAATTGGATGATACCAAGAAAGAGCTATGGGAACATAAATCGCAGTATCAGCGTAAAGAAGAGTTTACAGCTGAAGAGTTTTATGACCGGGCGGGGATTTGGGCTGAATTTGGAAAAATAATATGTATCTCCGTAGGGTATTTTTCAATTAAAGATGGTATTCGAAATTTCAGGGTTACTACATTTCAGGGTGATGAAGAAAAGATACTAAAAGATTTTATAAGATTGCTCAACGAACATTTTAGCCGCCCAAAAAACCTGCTTTGTGCACATAATGGTAAGGAATTTGATTTTCCATACATAGCACGCAGATTAATTATTAAAGGGATGTCACTCCCATATAAGTTAGATCTTTTTGGTAAAAAACCCTGGGAAGTACCTCATTTGGATACTATGGAGCTCTGGAAATTTGGAGATTTCAAGCATTACACCTCCTTAAAACTTATGGCCAATGTTCTGGGTATTCCTTCTCCCAAAGAAGATATTGATGGTAGTATGGTCAGAGATGTTTATTACGAAGAAGGTGATTTGGACCGTATAGTGGCTTATTGTGAATTAGATGTTATCACTTTAGCACAAGTCTTTCTAAGGTTGCGTAATGAACAGTTATTGCCTGAAGACCAAATCATTCATATTTAGAATGTTATTTTGAATATCCCCAATCTGTTTTAATTGTATTTTAATTGAATATAAACAGGAAAGTGGTCACTGTATCCCCCTTTATACTTTTGCCCTATATACGTTCTAAAAGGGTTTCCCGCATATTTGCCATCCCATTCTTTAAGCTGATAGTCGTCAAAAATATTGGCATGAGCAAAACTATGCGTGCCTATTTCATAATTGAAAAAACTATGTGAGACCAGAATCTGATCAAAAAGTGACCAGCTTCTTCTGTAGTTTGCGCTACCTCTTTCCGGGGTCAATAGTTTTTCCATGGGATTGTAGAGTGATTTAGATTCTACCAAAGTCTGAACACTATGGGCATCAGGACCATCGTTAAAATCGCCCATAACAATATAATTTGGAGTTGAATAATTTTTTTCAATTTCATTCATATAATCCCTAATGGTCTCCGCTGCTTTAATTCTTTTATAATCTGTTTCTGCCTCTCCATTTCTGCGTGATGGCCAGTGATTTACAAAAACATGAATTTCCTCACCGTTCAAAACACCGTGAATATAAAGTATGTCTCTGGTTGTGTCTCTTTCTCCTTCAGCATTGAATACCAGTAAAGGGATAGGTGTAGAACGCAGGACACTAAAATTCGATCTTAGATATAACAAAGCGGTATCTATTCCCCTTTCATCAGGAGAATCATAATGAACGTAGTCGTAATCCTCATTTTTTAAATCCCCTGTAGAAATGAGGTCCTTAATAACCCCTTCATTCTCCACTTCTGCGATACCTACCAGCACAGGTGGTTTTTTAGTGGATTTAACCCCTATTCTGCAAATGGTATTTGCA
>Ga0265303_10000857_pt1 | contig 17984 bp, 16 predicted proteins | sample Helome_2_FD_192494 | JGI IMG/M metagenome (GOLD analysis project Ga0265303, IMG submission 192494) | Marine sediment microbial communities from subtidal zone of North Sea - Hel_20160317 (Illumina Assembly) | ecosystem: Environmental > Aquatic > Marine > Subtidal zone > Sediment ... | reverse complement strand
AAGGATATATTCCGATTAGACTATCAGCTATGAGCTAACAGCTGTCAGCTCAATATCAGGAGGTAATATGGCTGAATGGATGAATCTCGGGCAGAACCTTAAAGTCAATGCCAAAAAATTTCCCGACACGGTGATGCTCAAGGACAGCCAGCGCAGCTTCACTTACCCGCAGGCGAACAGACGGGTGAATCAGCTGGCGCACAGCCTGCTTTCTTTGGGATTATCCAAAGGGGACAAAGTGGCCGTGCTGCTGGAAAACAGCATCGAAATAGTGGAAATTTTTCTGGCAACCGCCAAAACCGGAATAATCATCGTACCAATTAATTTTCGCCTGGTCAGCGCTGACGTCGAATTTATCGTCAATAATTCAGATGCCAAAGCTATGATCGTACACGATGAATTCACGTCAACGGTCGACCCGATCAAAGCCAAACTAAAAAATATTGCTCCTGAAAACTACATTACCGTCGGGCGAGCGGGGCAAGGTTACCGCTCGTACGACGCGTTTATCGAAAACGCCGCCGACAGCGAACCTGAATTTGAGGTAGCACCCGAAGACACCTGGATTTTAATCTACACCTCCGGCACCACCGGCAAGCCCAAAGGGGTAGTACGCTCCCATGAATCGCACATCGCCTTTTATCTGATCAATTCAGTCGATTTCGGCTTTAGCGAGCATGACTATTGTATGAATGTCATGCCCCTTTGCCATATTAACTCCACTTTTTTCACCTTTACCTTTCTGTACATTGGAGCATCGGTTTACATCCATCCGGCCCAATCCTTCCGACCGGAAGAAATTCTGGAAATTGTGGAAAGAGAAAAAATTACCTTTATCTCATTGATTCCCACCCATTATAACCTGATCCTGAATGCCTCCGAAGATGCCAAAAAACGGGATGTGGGCTCCATTCGGAAACTGCTTTGTTCATCGGCGCCCGTACGCAAGAGCATGAAGCAGGCGATTATGGAGTTCTTCCCCGGTGTTGAGCTCTATGAGGGTTACGGGTCTACCGAAGCCGGCATTGTTACCGTGCTCAAACCTGAATATCAGCTAAAAAAACTGGGTTCTATCGGTTTTGAATCTTTGGGCACCGAGTTTATTAAACTTCTGGATGAAGACGGAAAAGAAGTCGGTGTCGGTGAAGTCGGCGAATTATATTCGCGCGGCCCCATGCTGTTGGACGAGTACTACAAACTGCCTGATAAAACGGCCGCGTCTTTTCAGGACGGCTGGTTTTCGGCCGGTGATATGGCTATCAGGGATGGAGATGGCTTTTACCAGATCGTTGACCGTAAAGACAACATGATCATCACCGGCGGAGAGCATGTCTACCCCAGCGAAGTAGAAGAAGTCATCGGCAGTCATCAGGATGTTTTTGACTGCGCCGTGATCGGGTTACCGGATGACAAATGGGGCGAAAAGGTAGCGGTGGTGGTAATTAAGAAGCCCGGGGTTGATGAAGCAGCAATCAATGAGGAAATCATAAAAAAAAGTTGTAAGGATCAGATGGCAGGATACAAAAGTCCCAAAGAAATCCTTTTTATCAATGAGGATGAGATGCCGCGCACACCCACCGGTAAAATCCTGCACCGCAAACTGAGGGAAAAGTTTCGCAAAAAAGGAGAACAAAAATGAATTATGCCAGCTATGCCGTGATACATTCCCGCCATTTACCCGATAAAGTATGCTTGATCGAAAGGACCCCCTCCAAGAACGGGAGAAGAACACTCACCTGGCGTCAGTTAAATGATCAAATCAATAAGGCCGCCAATTACCTGACCAAAGAGCTGGGGATTGAAGACGGCGACTTTGTCATGCATTTGCAGAACAATTCCCTTGAATGGATCATCACCTATTATGCCATTATCAAGATCGGCGCGGTGGTGGTTCCCCTTAATTTTCGCTTTGTGGGCCAGGATATCCTTTATGCGGCCAGGATTTGCAATCCCAAGGCCTTTATGCTGGGGTCTGAATTCCTCCCGGTGGTCCAACCGATCCAAAAGGATTTAAAAACGGTTAAATCCTATATTTGCGTGGGAGCAGAAGCACCGGATGATATGATCGATTATCAAACCATCGCCGCCGGCAGCGATATTTCCGAAGCTATTGTCGATGTCGATGATCAGCACGATCTGGCCATGATGTTCACCTCCGGCACCACCGGCGACCCGAAACCCGTATTGCATACCCACTATTCTCTCAATAATACGGCTATCGGCAACGGCATGAGCTATTTCGTCGAAAAAAATGACAACTACGTCTTTTTTCTTCCCCTTTATCACAGCGGCACCATGTTTTTGTGGGCCCCCTTCTATGCCACCGGCGCCGTCGGCACCATTGTCAGGGAGTTGACCGATCCCAAATGGATAATAGAAGCCATCGCTGAAGAAAAAGGCACGGATGTTCTCTTTGTGGTACCGATTGCGATTGCAATTCTAAACGCCATCGACAACGGTGATATCAATTTGGCCGATTATGATCTTTCCAGCTGGCGCTACATGGAAATCGGCGCCCAGCCGGTGCCCTTCGACGTCATGAAACGGCTGGTGGATACCCTGCCCTGCGGGTGCTCAAACATATACGGTATTACCGAAGGCGGCGGCGGCGGTCTCTTCAATCTTTATCCGGAAGAAGTGCTGGAAAAACCGGGCTCCATCGGCAAACCGACCTTTGGTATGGATGCCAAAATCGTTGATTTTGAAGGCAACGAACTGCCAGCCGGAGAAGTCGGTGAGCTGCTGCTGAAAACCAGCCGCATGATGAAGGGATACTTTCAAAATCCGGAAATGACGGAAAAATCCCTTCAGGACGGATGGCTGTACACCGGTGACCTGGTGAAAGCCGACGAAGAAGGATATATATATATCGTCGACCGGGCCAAGGATATGGTCACGAGCGGCGGGGAAAATATCTTTCCGGTCGAAATTGAAGATGCCTTGATGGACCACCCCAAGATCGATGATGTGGCCTGCATCGGCCACCCGGACGAGCGTCTGGTCGAGATTGTAATGGCCATCGTCCAGCTAAAAGAAGGCGAATCCATGACGGAAGAGGAATTGATTGAATTTGCCAAATCAAAAATGGCCACCTACAAAGTCCCCCGCAAGGTGCTGTTTGATAAGGTTATGAGAAATCCGACCGGTAAACTCATGAAACCCCAGATGAGGGAAAAATACACCGGCCGGAAGGAGGCCTTCCAAAAACTGGATTGATCTGGTTTTCACCGCCCGCAGAGAGCACAGAGAATTTTCTTTTTTTCCCTTGCGGTTGAGAGAACCGCAAGGGAAAAGCAATACGTTAATTTTTAAGAAAATTTGTACTAATTTTACTACAACAAACTGAATATAAGTCTCCGAGAGGTTGGAGGTTTTAGCTTTCCGGCCTCTCACCGGAAAGCTAAAAAAAATATTTTCTCTGCGTACTTAGCGCCTCTGCGGTGAAAAATAATATCAGAAGGAGGAAGTCATGCTGATCACTGAAATTCTGGCCCGCAATGCACGTATGTATGGCCATGAGATTGCGCTGGTGGAAAGGGATCCCGCTAAAAAAAGCCGCAAAGAAATCACCTGGGAGCAATTTGATGCCGAGGCCAACCGGGTTGCCAATGCTCTCCTGGCCAGGGGAATCAAAAAAGGCGACAAAGTTGTCCACCTGATGATGAACTGCATCGAATGGCTGCCGGCATATTTCGGAGTCCTGCGCACGGGCGCCTGGGTGGTTCCGCTAAATTTCAGATTTTCAGCCGATGATATAAAATACTGTTCTGAAATTGCCGAGGCCAAAGCCTTAATTTTTGGAGAAGAGTTTATTGACCGGATCAATCCCATCAAAAAAGCCCTGGACCAAACCGTGGCGAATTACATATTTGTCGGCCCTGAAGGATCAAGGCCCGATTTTACCGAGCCATACACGGATGTTTTGGCCTCTGCATCGGCCGAACCGACTCATGTTGAATCCGGCCTGAACGACAGGGCGGCCCTCTATTTCACCTCTGGAACCACCGGCACCCCAAAAGCCGTCCTGCTGACTCACCGTAACCTGGAACATGCCTGTTATATTGAAAACCGCCATCACAATCAAACCCATGAAGATAACTTTTTGTGTATCCCCCCGCTCTACCACACCGGTGCCAAAATGCACTGGTTCGGCAATTTCATTGTCGGAGCCAAGGGGGTTATACTAAAAGGGATCGAACCGCAAATGATCCTCGAAGCGGTTTCAGAGGAAAATATCACCATTGTCTGGCTTCTGGTGCCCTGGGCGCACGATATCCTTATTGCCATCGAAAATAAGGATGTCGACCTGAACGACTACAAGCTGAACCAATGGCGCCTGGTTCATATGGGCGCTCAACCGATTCCGCCCAGCCTGATCAACAATTGGAAAAAGATATTCCCGCACCATGATTATGACACCAACTACGGTCTGACCGAATGCACCGGACCCGGGTGCGTTCATTTAGGATTGGAAAATACCCACAAAGTCGGCGCCATCGGCGTGCCCGGGTTTGATTGGGAATACAAAGTCGTCGATTTCGATTTGAATCAGGTGCCCCGGGGCGAACCCGGAGAACTCCTCGTCAAGGGCCCTGGCGTAATGACGGAGTACTATAAAAATCCGGAGGCCACCGAATCGACATTAAAAGATGGATGGTTGCTGACCGGTGACATCGCCCGGGTGGATGAAGACGGCTTCATCTGGCTGGTGGACCGCGCCAAGGATATCATCATCACGGGTGGCGAAAATATCTTTCCGGTTGAGATAGAAAGCCACATTATGGGGCACCCCAAGGTGCAGGATGTTGGGGTTATCGGTCTGCCGGATGAACGCCTCGGTGAAATCGTCACTGCTATTATTAAAGAAAAGCCCGGTCATACCCTGACCGAAGAAGAAATAGCCAAATATTGCGAAGAACTCCCGCGGTACAAACGACCCCGCAAAATCATCCTCGGTGAAGTTCCTAGAAGCCCGACAGGCAAAATAGAAAAACCGAAGCTGCGAAAACAATATACGGGCATCAGCGAACGAATCGGAAAATTAGAATAATATGTTTTATCCCCTATCCTGTTCTTTAATCAATGTAATTTCTACTCGCCGGTTTTTTTGCCGATTTTCCGGCGAGATGTTTTCAAACAGGGGCTGATACTCCGAAAACCCTTGGATCGACAAACGATGGGGCGTGACACCGTTTTCAATTAAAAATTTGGCAACGGCTATGGCACGAGCTGAGGATAGGTCCAGGTTAGAGGGAAATTTTTCGGTTCTAATGGGTTTGTTGTCCGTGTGACCTGAGACCACAACTTGGTATTCATGCTTTGAAGAGATAAAATCGGCAATACGGACAAAAAGGGGTTGATAGGATTCGCGCAACGTTGCTTCACCTTCCTTAAAAGTGATGCGTTCGCCAAGGACAAAAACAAGGCGATGCTGGCCACTGCTAACGGAAAATACATCCTGATCTCCTTTATCCATTGTTTCCAAAACTTCTTCCCGAAACTGCTGTATGGTTTGTCCCGGCTTTTCATTTTCACTCTGTAAAGACGAAGCAGACGCTGGCGTCTGATAGATTTCGATCAAGGGTTTTACCTCTGTCTTCTCCTGATAGAAAGCTGAAGGTTCAATCTGCAGACTGGAGCTGTCTTCCGGTAAATCTTGCGAAGCAGACAATGATCCTTTAATGGCCGTTGTGTAAAAAAAGAAAAAGAATATCAGAAGAAGCGTCATGAGGTCCACCATGCTCCATAGTGGGATTTCCTCATCAACTGTTTTCTGAGTCAGCTTTTTCTGCAGCTGTACCCTCTTTTGCTCGGATAATTCGAGCTGGCCTTTGAGCTCTTCCGGTTCGAGTTTATACATTTTGTTTTCGCGTCATCATTTTTTGAAGAGGATTATGAGCAGCCAGCCATCTCGTATTTTCATGGGGTTCCAGTGCATACTCCTGTACACCACAATAATTCCTGAGATAAGACTGAAGACGATATGCAACGGCCTTGGGATTTCTATTTTTGGCGATATCTAACAGCCCTTCCAAGATAATATAAAGCAGCTTCGCTTCTTCCTTAACGGACGCAGAAAGTTTTTTAGACAGAGGCAAAAAAAGAAAGTTGCCGAACAATAAACCATACAAGGTTGTTTGCATGGCGATGGCCATACCCCTTCCCATTTCCGTCGGATCTCCCATATTGCCCACCACATCGATGAGCCCAATGATGGTACCCACAAAGCCGATGGCGGGAGCAAGTTTTTGAAGTGTATTTAGAATGCTTACCAAAGATTCTTTTCTCGAGAAATACAGTTCATATTCCTTTTCCATGATATTGTGGATCTCATATGGGTCATACTCATCCACCACTAACTCAATTCCTTTGCGCAGGAAAAGATTTTCGATATGATTTAATTCCTTCTCCAGCACTACGTTCCCGTAACGCCTGTTTATGCTGGATAACCTTTCGATGTGTTTCACAAGCCCAGGGTAATCTGTTTCCTGATGTTGGAAAACAGCATATATGGTTTTAGACAGGTCCTTATAGCTTCTCATGGGAAAGGCCAAAAAACCGATTAACAAGGTCCCCCCCAATACGAGGATACCACTTTTCAGGTTCAATACCATAAAGGCATCATCAACGATTGTTGCTAATAAACCGATAAAAAATAGTATCCCAGCCGCCAAAAACAATTTTTTTATCATAAACGTTCTCCTATTCTTTGCGCTTGTTCTGCAGGCCCAACCCCCTCTTCTGAGCGGGTTTCCTGGTTCGGTCCAGCTAAATAGGGCCTAAATCTGTTTTGAAATGTGATAATATGTTTGGTCCACAGCATAAAGGCATAAACAATTTATCCGCGATAACTGCAGATATTGTGCCACAATCAACTTATGGGATTATTGCCTGATCGACACTCAAAAATGTTATTATTTTAGATAGGTTACGATAAGAACGCAAAAAATTGTCGGGACATCAGGTATCTGTTTTATGGGCAAAATCTTCCTTTGGGCAAACCCGGGGGGAATTTTTTCCGGGGTTACTTTGGGCAAACCGCTTTATTCGACGATGGCTTCAACGATTTGGGCTTTTGTGAGGGTCATGAAGGTGATTCCTTTAAGTGTTGAAGGTTGGATACACAGGACTTATCACATTTTTCAGTTTAGCTGGATTTTACCAAGAAAATAGAAGGGTTACATTGCAGTTAAGTTTAAGCTGTTGAATTAATTGACTATCGCTACGAAGATGCTATCTATCTAAAATTCTTGCTTTTTCTCTCATTTGTTGCCATAATTTAGAACGAGCACTCAAACGAAAAGGAAAAAATATGGCTAAAGATCGTTCTGTCAAACACTCCAAAGAAAAAAGAAAAGAAACAAGAGATAGATCAAAAAAGTTTCACAGTGTTGAAATGAAATTATCTACTCTTCCCATATATCTGTTCAAGTTAAAGGACATTTCATCTAAAGGTGCTTGTTTTTTCATTAAGGAGGGATCAGCGATCTTAGAGCATCTCAAGGTCGGTCAAATATTGAATATGCGATATCATTCTGAAGAGGAGATTGAACCTACTACTGTATTCAAATCTGAGATAAAGCATATCACCAAAATTGAAGAAAATTCTTACAAGGGACATTATTTAGTTGGGATAAAGATTTTGAAAAAGCAAGCTTCAGATAACCTGCAAGACGATACGAGTAGTTCTTCAATTCTCCAAACCTGATCAAAGTAAGGTTTATACCTGGATTTTATTTATTATTTAAACTTCTCATTAATTTTCATCCAAAATCCAGGTTATAATCTTGATATAAGGCCCCACTTCCGTTACACACTCCACTGATTTAATGTATCGGCCGTCATGGTAATCATTACCATCAACATTGAATACGATCACATGATTGCCAGCGCTATTTGATTATTCAATTTGGGTGGTGCCGGGGGAAACCATCAAAGATTTTCTTGACTTACCGATGGTCGTTTATGGTATCAGTATTCTAATCGGCAAGGGTTAGATGGATATCAAATCTAAAGGAGGCTTAAGATGTTAAAAAAACTCGTTATATTAATTTTTGTATTAAGCCTTTTTGCGCACTCGAAATTATGTTGGAGCGACGATTTCAACCTTAGGTATACAAGATGGGGTATGACACAAGAAGAAGTGATCAAATCTGAAGAAAAAATGGATCCTGTCGAAGTTACTGAAAAGATGATCAAGTATAAGACCCAAATTATGAGAAACAGCGTTGAGTTACATTATGTGTTTGTTGACAATAAACTAATTGGAGCAATCTACAATTTAGAAGATAATTATTTAAATTCCGACCACTTCAGAAATACTTACACTAAATTTAAAACCGCTTTGATAAAAAAATATGGACAACCCGTCGGGGAAAGAACGGATTGGATTAATGACACCTACAAAAATTCCCGCAAAAAATGGGGGCTTGCGCTTAGTTTAGGTCATGTAGAATACGCCTCATCATGGAGAACCCCGAGTACAAAAATAGAATCTAGCTTGAGGGAAGAAAACTATTATGTGTTATGTTTAATAGAATATTGGAGCATAGAATATTCGCAATTACTGAAAGAGATAAAAAAAGAAGATAAGTCAATTGAAATTAAACAAACGGATAAAATGGATCCACTATAAAGAGAATACTGTAACAGGATTATAGCCTCATTGCTAGATTCGATTTATGTATTTTAGGTGGTTTATAGCCTAAATTAAAATCGTCTTGCTTGAAAATTATTTTTTTAATTAAAGAGGCTAATTTTATTGGATCATGGCGTGCGATTTCTGCTGAAGTATCCAAAAAATCTCCACCGTAGATAACTCTATCACCTATCCAGGTCTCAGATTTTTCTAATTCAACAAACTCTGCTTTTTCATCTATGTACTTTTTCAGGAGGCGGTTGTCTGGTCTTCTTCTATTATATATGATGCCATCAATTTGCCGGTCAAGGCAATCCTCAAGTTTTCTAACAAAATCATATCCTTTGAAGTCATGAGTTTCACCAAATTTGGTCATTATATTTAGGGTGAATATGATCTTTGCACTTGTTTTTTGGATTTCCTCTTTAACTCCCGGTACTATGAGATTTGCAATAATACTCGTAAAAAGGTCTCCGGGTGCTATAAAGATATAATCCGCATTTTTTATTGCTTCAATTACAGGCGGATAAACAGAAATTGAATTGTTAAAGTGGGGTACTAAAAAGACATTATTAATTTTTCCCCTCTGTTCACCTACTGGTATATCAATCGCCGATTCACCATAAATCCGCCTTCCATCGGAAAGCTCAGCGACCAGTGTTGCTTTATCTGTCGTGGCTGGCAAAACGGTACCATCAAGTTCAAGAATTTCAGATAAATTTTTTATGGCTGCGGGAAAACTGCCTGCATAGCGCGAAAGCATCGTTAGCAGCATGTTTCCCGCATTGTGTCCTTGCAACTTTCCATCTCCGTTAAGCCTCTTTAGCAGAATGCTTTGTGCAGCGTCACGAAGGGGAGATAGGGCAACAATACACTTTAAGGCGTCACCCGGAGGTAACGTACCCAGTTCGTCTCTCAGGCGGCCGGTGCTTCCACCGTTGTCAGTCATGGATACTACCGATGTAATATTAATATCTTTTAAATCTCTTAAGGCTGATAAGAGAGCGAATTGTCCGCTACCTCCACCGATAGTCAAAATTTTATATGGTTTATTTCTCATACAATCACAATCTATGGAATATGGTCGATCATTTTATTAATTATCGGGGCAAAACAAAATCATTTAGATAGGGGCATGAACAATTTAAATCCAATTAAGGCATGATACCTGAATTTTTATCGGCTTTTATTGAAAATTCTTAAATTATTTCGAAACCTAAATGAGAGGAAAGGGCGTTGGCGATTTCGAGATATTCCGCGCGCCGCCGGAGGCGGCCAATTGCTTGCTCGCCTATGGCGAGTTGGACGTTCAATGTTCGATGTTCGAATTTAAGTCCCTCCTGCGCGAAAACACCTTGGTGCTAATGGGGTTTACGCACCAATTCAGAAGAATTGATTGTCAGCGTCACCCAATCCCCATCCTTAACACCCAGGGCATCTTTCAACAGTTTAGGAGATATAATTTCGACAATATTCTGTTTGTGCACCCTGACATCTGCAGCAGGAAAAACAATAGCGCCTGTTATTCCTTCGATGGATACCGGAAAAACATGTCCGGAGCAATACTGCGAATCCGGAGGCACCAACTCGATGCCCTCTTCCGGCTTTAATAGTTTGAGAATCGGCATGCTTTCGGCCGAAATTTCCAGATTGAGGGTCCCCGGCCAGGGTGTAAATCCCAATTTTTTCAAGCACTGCTCCCGAACCCATTCCAGCTGAGTGAAAAAGGCTCCCTGTTTAGCACCCCTAACAATTTTTCCGGTGACTTGATAAGGATCTGTCATAGGCCACACTTAAGACACTTTAATCCGCCGGACAAAGATTTAATTCCCCGCCCCTTGGGGTGATTGTAAATTTCCCGATTGATACCCGTTGCTTGTCGTAGCGAAGCGGAGATCCCGCTACTCGGGGCAGCGGGGTAGTTCATTTTTTGTGACAGGCTCCAGACAAACTAACACCAAATACCAAAAAATTAAACACGTTACTACACACTACTTCGTCAATTTGATCCTTATTTCCCTTTCGCTCTCATCAACCTTATACTTTTTAAAACCGGCAGCCTCAACCATGGGAATCACATCGCTCTTGCGGTAGACGGCAATGGGCTTGTGCAGACCCAATAGCCCGAAGATACATAGAAAAAACCGTTCACGCAAGTTGAGCGATGCTTTCCATTTTGTTTTGTCGATATATTGGATCACATTGGCCGGGTCATAGATCCAGGCATCAGCACCGATTTTCAATACCCGGAAGATTTCCGTCAAAACAGCAATCGGATTTTTTAGCGAGTGCAGCATACCGGTACTGATCACCATGTCGAAAACTGCATCACCAAAACGCAACCCGGCCGAATTTCCAACCTCGAAGCTTAGTTGAGATGATACGTCCGCCTTTTGAGCGTTAATCCGGGCCATGTGAATTAATTTACGGCTCAGGTCCACTCCAGTTATGCAAATGTCCGGGGCGCGCTTGACTATTTCAATCGGCAGGTACCCTGGTCCGGTGCCAAGATCAAGTACGCTGCCCTGCCGAATATGGGATACAATTTCATCCGCGACCTTACTGTAATACCCACCAATCACCATCCGGCTGGCTTTCTCATAAGAAGATGCCAGCAATCCGGGTATTCTTTCGTATTTAAACCATCGTTTCATGCTAAGGGTTCAAAGGTTCCGAGTACAGGGTTCAAGGTTATTTCTGAAGGTGGTTGCTAAGTAAAACAATGCCGGATATAAAAGTCAAATAATTTGCAGTTTACAATTCCAGATTTATTGTATTAATGTAGCTCTGTAAATACTAATACCAGGAGGAAGATTATTATGAATAACGAGAATAATGTGTTTTACTGGCTTCCTTGCTCTGTGGTTTTTGTCAGCACTGCCCACGAAGACCGGCGTGACATCATGACAGCCACGGCCATGTTTGTTTCGGAAAAAGAACCCTTGCTTATGATCAGCGTGGCCAAAGACCACCTTACCGAACAATTGATCAATCAATCCGGAAAGTTTACCCTGGTAATTGCCGGAGAAGACCAACGCCGGCTATCCATACAGGTGGGCAGTTACAAAGGCGAAGCTGCAGACAAATTTGAAAAATTTTCCATTCCAACCCTGGGTGGACAATCGGGCGATGCCCTGGTGCCTGAAGGCGCGGCCGCCTGGATGGTGTGCAATGTTGAAAGCAGCCAGGACATAAAAGGGTACAGGCTTTTTATCGGCCGGGTAGTTGATCAACAGGATACAGGGACGCCGCCATTGATTTGGCAGAAGGATAAGTTTTTTGGATTGAAACCGGTATAGGTGATTTCGGATTTGGGATTTGGGATTGTAAATTATGGAAAAAACACCCGCGATTGTCGTACTTGGAACCTTAGATTCTAAAGCAGAAGAGCACATCTTTTTAAAAAACCAGATAGAAAAACGAGGAATCCGCACCCTGACCGTAAATGTGGGAACCCGCATGCCTTCGCCGGTACCAGTGGATCTGGATTTACTTGAAACCGTCAGGACAAATAATCCGGCTATTCCCAAAGGCAGAGACAATATCATTAATGCCATGCTGCAGGAGGCTAAATCCCGGATAAAAAAGCTATACAAGGATGGCAATATTTGCGGCATCATATCCGCCGGGGGCGGAACCGGAACACATATCTGCGCGACCATCATGCATGAACTCCCATTAGGGGTTCCCAAAGTCATGGTATCCACGGTGGCTTCCCGTGACATGTCCCGGGTCGTCGGCACCAAGGACATCGTAATGGTTCACAGTGTCGCCGATCTGCTGGGTGTAAACAGCATATCCGGTTTAATACTGGACCAGGCGGCCGCCGGCATTTGCGGTATGGTCCAAAGTCAATGGAAACCTTCAGAGGAAAGAAAACGCATCGCCCTGCCCTTTTTCGGCTTTATCACACCGGGCGCCGAAGCCACCCGTCAGGCCCTGGAATCACTGGGGTATGAAGTCATTGCATTCCATGCCAACGGTACCGGTGGTATGGCAATGGAAGAGCTGGCGGAAGAAGGATATTTCCACGGTATTCTTGATCTGGCCACCCACGAACTGGCCGATGACTTGCTGGATGGCTATTGCGGCGGAATCGGACCCCAACGCTTTGAACCGGTGCCGGGCAGATCAATTCCGCGGCTGATTGTGCCGGGAGGTTTGGATTGCGCGGTTCTAGAATTCACCCGCCAGAATGTTCCGGATCAGTATAAGGATCGCAAAATATTTTATTACGATTTTCGCTCTGCTATCCGGCTTAATTCTGATGAAACGATCCTTTTGGCCAATCAATTGGCGGAAAAACTGAACCAGGACATAGCTAATGTAAAAGTGTTGATTCCAACGAAAGGATGGTCGGAAGCTGATCAGAAAGGTGGTCCGTTATACGATCCTGAAATAAACTCAATATTTATCAGGACGTTGAAAGAAGCTCTAAATCCTCAAATCGAAATTCAAGAAGTATATTGTCATATCAATGATTCGGATTTTGCCGCGGTCGCAGCCAATTTGATGAATGAAATGATACAACCTTGACAATTAATTGGTTATCCCATAGCCACCTTAGACAATACACTGATCCAGGCAGCCAGTAAAATTGATTTTCCGATCTTATCTGGCTAGGGTTGTGTCCCTCAAAAATGTTACAAAAAGTCGTTTGGTATATTTTAGTTGTGTTGAGTTCTTTAAACAACATACTGTCTATGGTGTCAGGTGTCAGTGTTCAGGTTTCAAGAATTCGGTTTACGACGAAGGCGGTAACTGCCGCGCCGTAGTTCGAAGAGTTAAGACGACTCATCTGACCGCTGTCATCTGTTATCTGAAACCTGAAACCTAAAATAAAATCGTGTTTTGTAAATTACTTGCGGGACACAACACTAGTGTGTTTGTCAAAATAACGTCCAATAGCGGAACATATTTATGACAACCGCTATAATCTTTAGGAACGGAATATATGATGAATCATCGGCCTGTCGCATTATTGGTTGCAACAATGGACACCAAAGGCCAGGAAGCCATGTTCCTGGCTGATTGTCTCAAGGCAGAAGGCATTGCGGTTAAAATAATGGATGCCGGAATCAGAGGAACAAGCCCGACCCCGGTCGACCTTAATCGGGAGAAAGTCGCCCGGGCCGGTGGCAAATCACTGCAGGAGGTCCAAAATATCGGCCACGAAGGCAAGGCCCTCGAAGTCATGACCAACGGTGCCATTCAGTGCGCCCGGGAATTACACCGCCAAAACCAGGTTCAGGGCATCATCGGCCTGGGAGGTTCCATGGGCACCACCCTGGGCAGTGGGGTCATGCGCAGCTTTCCGGTAGGCCTTCCCAAGGTCATGATATCAACCATGGCATCCCGCGACACCAGAGCATTTGTGGGAACCAAAGATATTTTCATGCTGCATTCGATCTGCGACCCTGTCGGCCTGAATCGCGTCACCAAAAAAATCCTGCGCAACGGTGCCCTGGCCCTGGCGGGTATGCTGCGCTCGGCCGTGCCGGATGACCCAGCAGAGCTAAAGCCCCTGGTGTTTGTCTCCACTCTGGGAACCACCGAAGCTTGCGCCCAGCAGGTTCGCAAAGCCCTTGAAGAAAAAAACAATGAAGTCGTAATCTTTCACACCGTAGGATCCGGCGGAAAAGCTATGGAAGAAATGATCCAGCAGGAAAAAGTATCGGTTTTGGTGGATCTTTCGCTGCATGAAATTGCAGACCACCTGTTTGGAGGTGACTACGATGCCGGCCCCAAGAGAGGTTCCATTGCCCTGGACCGAAAAATTCCGACCATTCTGGTTCCGGGAAATATTGATTTTCTGGTCACCGGTCCTATAGAAAGCGCTCTCAAGCAGTTTCCGGATCGCCCGTATCACGTTCACAATGCGGCAATTACGGTCGTCAGAACGAAGCACGAGGAAATTAAAATATTGGCGCAAACCATCGCCGGTTTGTGCAATGATGCAGGAGGACCGGTAAAAATTTTAGTCCCCATGAACGGGTTTTCGGCTTTTGATCATAAGGAAGGCCCCCTGCACGACCCCGAGGCCCCTGAGATTTTAGTTAAGACACTGGAGAAAAATCTGGATGACAAATCCTGTCTGAGTGCTTTGCCTTGCTACATCAATGACTCCGAATTTGCACAGGCAATCATAGATATGTCCTACGGTTTCAATTCTGATATCTCATAAAAGCTTTCCTAATCAGAAATAACCGCCGCAGGCCAGGGAACTCGGGTAGGTGATATCAGAGGTTTTTTTGAGCCAGTGATTTTTTCCGATTCGTTGCAGGGTTATCTCTAATTTAGATAACTCTGCTCTCACCGGTATATTAGGACCACAGCGGGATGTAACCCTTAATAAACAATTTGTTATGGGGCGCTCCTGTTTTGATTTTGCAAGATAGTAATAACTCCCTCGATTTCTTGTAGAACCCTGAGCATTGCCTCTTTTGCTTTGTCAGCGGATTGTAAAATTTCTTTATCATCAATGTTAGCAATACTGGTTAGTGTACTCTTATAGTTTAGATACAATCTATTCAACGTAGATTCATTTAACCGAGAATAATGAATATTATATTGCTCTAATTTTTTATTTTCCTGCAGATTATCCAATATTTTTAATAATAAACTCTCGTATACACATATGGTTTCTGCCAAAAAAATATTTTCTATCAGCAGGGTAATATGAAACATTTTTGGATTATCCAATCCATTTAAGACGATATTTTTTTTCCTGATTTTTGATAAATCAGTTCTAAAAATTTTCAACCTACTCGATTCAACTGATAGCAAATACGCAGCTTTTTTCAACTTCTGTTCAGCCGCATTGTCCTGGGCGATTGCCAAGGATGGTAAAAGAACACAGATTAATGCTACTTTACAAAGGGCCTTTTTCAATAAAAAATTCCTCCCAGAATGTGGTAGGATCAGATCCGGTTCGAAATTAAAAGTAGGGATGGCCTGATTGGATTCTATGAAATGATAAGAACGTTAATATCCAGTAGTGGTATAAATCCAGATTAATTGACAGCAATTATTTTGATAGTACTACTTTAACTCTAATCCGATATTAATACTTGAAACTGATTGATCAACACCAAATCTTCTACACCATTTTACTGTTGAGTTGTAGGTTTGGAAAGTATTGGGGTTGGTCGATATATACGATTTGTCTAACTTGGATGATAAATGACCCTTATCAAATTTTACTCTAATTGCGGATCCCGGTCTGATCAAAGAATCTGTCTCAATGCAAAGACCGAGGCGGCTAAAGTCCTTTATTTCGGCATATACCCAATGGCCAGAAGTAGGAACTTCGACTGCTCCTATCGCATTCGCCTTAAACCGTTTGTATTTTCGACGATTTTTTCCTGACATAGGAATGCTTAAGGTTTCATCAGCCTCGTTTTCCGCTCCTTCTTTTGCACAGATGGGACAATTAGTTTGATTCATTCTGTATTGGATTGTAGATTGCCACTCATGACCTTCACTGCATATCCACCAAACCCTTTTGGGAGAAACAATCTCCAAATTTCTTGGTGTTAAATTACCGTTTGCAGTTGGATGCCATTCTTTAACAAGGGTTGGCGCTTTCTCAAATAGGCAATTTTGTTTTTTCAACGTTTTCATGTCCAAAATCCTTCATGAAATATAAATCTATAACTCTATGAAAAAGCACTTCGATTACGAATGCTTAACAATATCAAGTTTATTAGCCCAACTTGGAGTGTTGCCTGATTTTAGGTTTGATTTTGCTACCGCTCTAAATATTGAACTAAATCAATATTTATAGAGAGGAGTTGACAAGTCGATCTGAATGGTATTTAGGCTAATAATATCACTCATTAAATAATTAGCAACCAATTGTCAAGAAAAAACACTATCGATGTAAAAACCCGAACTGGAATAACACCAGAGTTTAGCCGCGTCATTGACGATTATGTCATTTTGAAGCTTTTCTTCGTTGAGCAAGGATTTTCGCCATCATGGCACCGATACCCATGGGATCGATTTCTTCTGCTCTCAATCTCCTCAGAGTCTCCACAAAGGCCCTGGCCGGCGGTGAAAGGGCTTGAGCTTTTAGATATGCAATACTGACGTCTAAATAAATTTGGGGATTTTTTAATGGGACTTGAGCCAGTTTTTTTTCTCCCAGCTCCAGGGCTACGGCCTCCTTTACCACAATCGAGATACCGTCTCCCCGCTGAACCAGTTGTTTGATAAATTCTGTGTTGCTGGTCTCCATTAATATATTGGGTTCACAATTCACATTCGCAAATGATTGCTCAACCAGTTTCCTCGTTCCCGAGCCATTCTCCTTCATAATAAAGGGTTCCTGGGCCAGCTCTTTGAAGGAGACGGATTTTTTGCGTGTCAGGTGGTGATCGGTCGCCACAATGACGGCCATTTCCTCTTTGCTGAAGGGAGAAAAATTTACTCCGGGAAGATCCTCTGCTTTGGCAATCACAGCCACCTCGTTTTTAAAATCGAGCAGGCTGTTAGTCATGTCCAGCGAACTGCCCTCATTTAACTGAATCTTTATATCGGGATAGTTTTCGTGAAAGGTGGTGAGCATCAGCGGCATAAAATAGCGGGCATAGGCTTTGGTGGTGCCCAGACTGAGAACGCCCCTTTTGAGCTCGTGCATATCATCGATGGCATTTTCAATTTCTTTTTCATATTTGAATATTCTTTCAGCATATCCGTAAAGCGCACACCCCTCATCGGTTAGGAACAAATTGCGTCCTTTTTTTCTAAATAACTTTAAATTGCAGGACTCCTCAAAGGCCTTCATCTGGGCCGTCACGGCCGGCTGGGTAATGAAAAGCTCACCCGCCGCAACCGTGTAATTCAAGTTCTTGGCCGCGTGGTAGAAAACACGCAATTGGTTTAAGTTTAGCATTTCCCTAAATAAAATTTATATATTCATTGAACCCATAAGCTGAACTTATGGATAGCATAAATTAAATTAGTTTGACAGTTTTTATTTAATTATACATAAAAAATGAACACGATTTAATAATCCATGGATTCCCAAAAAGTGCGCACTTTTGTTTTGTGGTTTTGACCGGTGTTTTGTTCTCTGTCACCACCTCTTCCAGGTTTGACTTGCGCAATCAAACATCTTTTTACAAGCCACCCGAGGCTTTTCAAATAGGCATCAATCTCACACCGTAAAGGAGGACAAAAATGGCAGATGACAAAGGTAGATTTCCGGATCCTCACGAATTTAAAGTCCCCCCGGAGCTTGAAGGCTGGGAGGAAATGTATCCAACCCATCACCTGTTTTCAGAAGATCGAGCTGATTGGGAAAAAGCCCAATTCTGGTATGCAGACAAAATCCATGCACCCG
>Ga0265303_10000856_pt1 | contig 17985 bp, 13 predicted proteins | sample Helome_2_FD_192494 | JGI IMG/M metagenome (GOLD analysis project Ga0265303, IMG submission 192494) | Marine sediment microbial communities from subtidal zone of North Sea - Hel_20160317 (Illumina Assembly) | ecosystem: Environmental > Aquatic > Marine > Subtidal zone > Sediment ... | reverse complement strand
GCAGTCTCGCCCGCCGCAGCCTTGCTGAACTTCCTCCCACGGCGCATCCGTCGGGGTCTCCGGCCCATAGCCGAAGGTGTCCCGGAGGATGTCGGTGTCCCAGCGCCGCTCGCCGGCGCCGTTTCCGTCAGCCGACATCAGCAGGGCCGCTGACAGCACGACGACACGCAATAATGTCCAACTCATGCCACTCCTCAGCAGGATCGAAAATGTCGGCGCGGGTCGCGCCGCTTCCAAACGACAGTCATGTGGCGTCATGTTGGTCTTCCCATGCCTGTTCTGCGAACGCTGACGGTGCCGGTGCCGGTGATAACTCCATAACCTATCGGGCAGAGGTATCAGGTCTGATCTCTACCCGAAACGGACTTCAGGGGCAGCCACTGCCCGGTGATGCGGCGGCACCCGGTTCGGCTTTATGCGCAGCTATGCAATAAGCCGCCTCAGATCCTCGGCGGCCCTGCGAGCCAACTCGCGGGCTGCCTGCTGAAGGTTTTCCTGAACATTGATTGACGTGTACTGGACCGTCGAGTTGACCGGCCCCACTACCATCGCGCCGTTGCTCAGATCCGTCACGCGCAGCGTCAGTGACACCGTGTAATGGGTCTGCACCCGGCCAAAGTACTGGAGTTCACGAGTATCAACCACACGCGCCGTCGTGACCACGCGGAAACGAGCGGCCTCTCGGATACTGCCGTTGGGGGCCGAGGCCAGGTCTATCACGGCAAAGTCCTGATCGACCAACTCGCCCTCCACCTCGGCATGGACCAGATAGGCGTACTCATAATCGCCCGGGGTCTCCGCCACCACCGCGTTCGCCGGCGGAGCGGCGAAAGTCTTAACCGGGTCGGCCGCTTCCGGCTGGACGGCGCGAGCAATCGGCGCCTGAACCGGCGCCTGGACCGGCACTGGCATCGGGGCGGCCACAGGATCCGAAACCGGCATCGACGACTCGGGGGCTTGCTCAAGATCCGCACTCAAGGGCTCGGCCAGGACATCTTCGTCAGCGCTCGGCGAGGTGCCGGTTGGCACACCCACTGGCTGCTCGTCCCCCACGCTTTGCCGCTCTGTCTCTGGCCGGCCGAGGTCCGCGGGTTCAGGGGCCTCGAGCGCCGGGCGCGCGTCGCCATCCTGGCTGACGTCATCGCCGCCCTGGAAACCGAACAGCCCAAAATAAAGCAGCACAGCAACCGCGGCGATCGCTGCTGCGATGGGGAAAAGCTTGTTGCGACTGGAGGGGGAAGACGCAGCGGCGGCGTGTGCCGGTGTGGGTTGTGGCCGCGGCGGCGACTCGACACCCTCTGGCCTGCTCGCGGGGGACTCGCCGTCGACGTCCAGGGATGCCCGAATACTCGCCGCCAGACTGTGGATGTGCTCCTCCATATTGTCGGTCAGCGCATCCAGCCAGTGCATTGAGCTAAGGAAGTACTCCATCGAACCCGACGGAATCACGTCCTCGATACGAAACGGCAGCACCGCTATCCCTGCGTGCACCGCCCGCTCCACTTCGCGCATGACCTGTTGTGATTCGTTTGAATGATGGGAGAACACCACCACCATGATCCGGGCCCCGCTGATACCCTGGATGATCGCCTGGCCCCACTCCTGACCGGGAGTGATGTCCCGGGGTGCGATCCAGCAGCGGATCCCCTGGCCTTCGAGGGTGGCGCAGACGGCGTCCGCCGTCAGCTTGTCCTCGTGGGAATAGGAAACAAAGACGTCGTACGCCATCAGACCCCCCCGCAGCACATCGGACTTCAGATCCTGTCACACATCGGCCTGACGAAGGCTACCACGCTCGCCTGAACGCGTGGAGTTCCCGTGAAGGCGGCTCTGCAGACCTGCGATGCCGCGGACAGATCCAGGGGCTGACTCGTCAGAAGGCGGATGGTGCCGGTGTTCGGTTTCATATCGGAATGGACAACATACTGGGCCCAACTGCCGCGCGGCCGGAGAGTGCTGGGTCAATTCTTCCAGGGCGAATAGTCCCTGTGTCCGTTCTCCGGAGAATAGGGGTCTAAGCCCTATTCCTCATTTACCGGCGTTGCAGCATTTTGTCTGCTTTCGAACGGAAGCATCCTTGGCCGACCCGCGACCCGAACCTCGCCAGCATGTCTGCGGGGCTCGCATCCCTGGTCTATATATATGTGTGTGGAAGGCAGAAAGAACGAAGGGATGTTTGCCAACCTGCTATCGCGTTGGCAAACGCCCGCCAAGCAATGTGGCGTGTCGGCGGCTCCACAGAGACCGTGTGGTATCGAAGCTGGTCGGAGTCCCCCGGGCGCAAGATCTCGGCACAACCTGGGAGGGCTGGCCATGAAACATTCCCGTCTATTCCCCACATCTTCAAGGTCTGTGTTGCTGGGGCTGGCAGTCCTGATTGGCGGACTGCTGACCGGCGGCGCAGCGCAGGCACAGCTCTTGCCGATCGAGCAGCTCGGCAAGTCGATCTTTTTCGACCAAGACCTGTCCATCAATCGCAATCAGTCTTGCGCCAGCTGCCACGATCCGGCCTGGGGCTTTACGGGACCCATCGAGAGCATCAACGCAGCCGGGTCCGTCTATGAGGGTTCCATCCCGGGCCGCTTCGGCAACCGTAAGCCGCCGAGCTCGGCCTATGCGAGCCGGAGCCCGATCTTGTTCTTCATAGACGAGAAAGACAACAACAAGAACAAGACCGAGATTCTGTTCATCGGCGGCAACTTCTGGGACGGGCGCGCCACCGGCGAGAAGCTCGGCAACCCCGCTGCCGACCAGGCGCAGGGGCCGTTCCTGAACCCCGTCGAGCAGGCGCTGCCCGACAACGCCTGCGTCGTCTACCGGGTCTGCACGGCGAGCTATCCGACGAGCTACCGGGATGTGTTCGGACCCGATGACTGCGACATCGTCTGGCCCCAGGACATTGACAACGTGTGCGCCACGCCCGGCACTACGGTGGCGCTGTCCGAGGAGGACCGGGGCAGCGTCGATACGGCCTACGATTCGATCGCGCTCGCCATCGGGCGCTACGAGGACTCGACCGAGGTCACTGCGTTCAGCTCCAAGTACGACGCCTACCTGCGCGGCGAGGTCAAACTCACGAAGCAGGAGAGACAGGGGTTGGCGCTGTTCAGGGGCAAAGGCCGTTGCGACAACTGTCACATCCTGGACGAAGGCCCGGGCGGCGAGCCGCCACTGCTCACTGACAATACCTACGACAACCTGGGCGTTCCCAGAAATCCCGACAATCCCTGGTACACGTCGTCATTCAATCCGGACGGCGCGGATTGGGTCGATGCGGGCCTCGGCGGCTTCCTGAACACGCGATCGGAGTACGCAGAATTCGCGGCCGAAAATTACGGTAAGCAGCGTGTGCCGACCTTGCGCAACGTCGCTGCGAGTCCGTTCCTCGGCGCCGATAAGGCATTTACGCACAACGGCTACTTCAAGAGCCTGGAAACGATCGTGCACTTTTACAATACGCGTGACCTGAAGCCGGCCTGCCCGGATCCGTTGACGCCCGAGGCCGCGGCCCTGCAGGCGGATTGCTGGCCAGCGCCCGAGGTCGAGGACAACGTAAACACCGAGGAGCTCGGTAACCTCCACATGACGGACGCGCAGGAGAAGGCCATCGTCGCCTTCCTTGCGACGCTGAGCGACGGCTTCACGCCCTAGGCGATCGGAAACGAAAAGGGGGTCAGAGACCAATATATTGCGAACGTAGCGAAAACTGGTCTCTGACCCCCATCTCTTGGGGCTGAGTCGTCAGGTGCAGAAAACTTACACTCAAGGCGGTGAGTACGCTTATACTTCCGGCCTTTGGGGAGGGGCTGTCATGCCAAAAATCAAAGTAAGGATCGCGCGTTCGTCCGCTGGACCTTTACCGGGACGAACACCGGTCCCGGCGATGCTCCGCCGAGCAACAAGGCCGTAAAAGTGCGCGGCTCGACGATCCTCGAATACAAGAATGGCATGATCGCGTTTGAAGACGTGTATTTCGACGCGCTCGACTGGAACATGCAGCTCGGCGCGACGCTGACGCCGCCGGGCGGCTAGTCGAGTCTGTCCGTCGTCGACCGCGCCAGCGTGCCGGTTGTTGTCGTGATTGGCGACCGGCGACAGGATGATGGGGGCATCGAGGGCGCCTTCGAACAGATAGACCGGCAAGCGGCCGGCCATGGTCGGCGTCAGCCGCGTCGCCTGCGGTCGATGCCGTCCAGAATGCGCACCAGCCGGCGCGCCTCGGGTGCAACAAAGGTGTCAGGTTCAATTCACTGGATTGAACCTGACATTGTTCCGCCCGATAAAGTACATTTCCAGCGAACCCTGCTCACAGCGAGAGACAGTGCCGGGCAACCCATCATGAAAACAATTCATCGTCGCGTTCTGCTGATACTGCTGGTCACAAGTGCAATGCAGCCTGCGCTGTCCGAAGATGAATGGCCGCCGCATCAAGCGCTGGATGCCCACTATGAGGCGCTGCTGCTGCAGGAAAACGTGGTGGGTTTCAACGTGGGTATCTTCGCCAATGACGAGCTTGTATTTGCGCAGGCCTATGGCCTAGCGGAACTGGGCACGGACAACAAGCTGACGCCTGAATCCGTCTTTCATTGGGCGTCAGTGTCCAAACCGCTGGTGGCCGTCGCGATCATGCAACTTGCGGAAGCCGGGAAGCTGTCGCTGGACGACCCGGTGACAACACATGTGCCCTACTTTTCCATGGCCGATCCCCGGGCCGGGGCCATCACCCTGCGACAGCTGCTGACCCATACCGCCGGCATGCCGGATGTTGAAGACTATGAGTGGGATAAGCCTCAGCATGACCCCGAGGCTCTGTGGCGCTGGATTCGGGAACAGACGGATCGGGAACTGCTGTTCACTCCCGGAACGAATCGCCAGTACAGCAATATCGGCTTCGAGCTGCTCGGCCTCGTGATCGAGGAGGTCGCCGATGAGTCTTTCGAGGACTATATGGCGGCGCATCTTTTTGAACCGCTCGAGATGCGGACCAGCTCCTTTATCGCGTCCGAAATCCCGTCGGAGCTGCGCGTGCAGGGACACGTCGGCGCACCCGAGCGGCAGGTCGCCGCGCACTATCCCTACAATCGCCGGCATGCCCCGAGCTCCACCCTGAACAGCAGCATTGTGGATATGGCGAATTTCGCCGCGGCGATGCTCAATGGCGGTTCCTTCGGCAGCGTCAGTATTCTTTCGCCCGAGTCGATGAAGGAAATGTGGTCATCCGCGTGGAGTTGGCCGGATGATCCGAACCGCCTGAGTGGCCTCGGCTGGAACCTCGGTCTTCCCTGGGGCGGAATCTTCGCCGCCAGCCACGGCGGCCAGGATGATGGCTTCCGTTCCTTCCTCTATCTCGCCCCCGCGCGTGATGTCGGGATCTTTGTGGTCTCCAACGACGAAAATGCGCCGATTCGCCTGATCATGCGAGCGGCGCTGCAAGCGGCATTTCCGGTCGAAGCTCAAATGCAGCTGGACGGATCAGCACAAGAGGACGGCGGCTAAAGGTCGCCTGGCATGGGCGCGGCGGCATCAGCGCCTGGAATGCACTCCATAACCCTGAATGACGAAGGTGCCGGTGTTCGGCTTGTATGGAATGAAAACGGCCGCCCCGGGCTGCGATTTCAACCGGTCGACGCCAATTGTTCCAGTTTTTTAATCGTACGCCAGTTACGTGCCGTCGTATTCAGGTGAAACACTCTGTCGATGGCTTTGGCAAACTTTGATCGCGCGATCCCATCAGGCGCGTGCAGATACAGACGACTGCCGATGACCGTTATCGACTCTGACTCGGATAAGAGATGGTTGGCGTCGCTGACGTGTTTTCTTTGAGGCGAATCTTCGAGAAAGAAAAGGTGTAGAGACTTCGGCTCGGACGCGGCCTGCGAATACGGATTGGAAGCGATCGCGGTTCTGAGCGCCTTGGCAGTTATCAGTTGGATTGCTGGACGAAAGCCATACTCCCTTTCGATCGCTCTATCGATGGCGTCTCCAAACTGTCCTACAGATCTGACGCGGGCGTTGAACACGACATTGCCGCTCTGAATGTAGGTCTTTACCAGCTTGCAGTCCGCAGCTTCAAATATCTGTGACAGGCCTTTCATTGGTAGGCGACTACGCCCACCAACGTTGATTCCTCGAAGTAGCGCGATCCACGTTCTCACGGGCTCAACATTCCAGCGGCGGTTGCGCCATCGACCGGTTGAGTCCGCCAACCCAGAGCAATCAGTCCACTGCCAGGGGTAGCTCACTCCGGCTTGATTCGGCTCAGATGGTGTCGGCTGACTTTACATATGCTGCAAAGCGAGTAATTCGTGACCAATACAAGCTCTTGAAAACCTTGCACTGTCTTTTTCTGGCACGAATCGTGCTTCTTTTTTAATCAGTAGAGATTGGCCACCCGAGGACGGACCGATGAAACGGCGGATGAAAGCAGTATTTGCAGCAAGCCTACTACTCGCCCTGGGGCCGATGGCGGCAAATGCTGTACCTATTCAGTGGACGGTAGAGGGCCCGGAAACCGGCTTTCCATTTGGTGTGTTTACGTTTGACGCTGACACAGGCATCTTCTCGGACGTCGCCGTAGAGGGATTCTTCGGCGACGACTTCACCGCCTTCGCGGGCGATGCTTCTTTTTTCTCAGGCATTGGATCCATTTTCGGCGACAGTCTCTCGATCAGCTTGGGGTCTCCAATGACTAATGCGGGGGGCGTGATTGAAGGCAGTTTTGTCGAACTCTTCTTCGACGGGGATGAATTTACCGACGAAGAGGACGCCCCAGTAGTTGTATATGCAAGTGTCCCCGAACCGAAGACCCTGGCCCTGCTTGGCCTCGGTCTTGTTGCCCTCGGATATGCGCGTATGCGCAAAAAGAGCTGACTGACGCTCTTCTCCCCGGTTCGGCTCTGCCAAACAAGAGTAACCGGGGATCAAACAAACAAGACCCCGCTTCGGCGGGGTTTTCTTTGGGAGCAAATAACTGCTTGTGGCCGAACGCAGCCGTCGGCCGAGCCCCTGACCAGACTTGCCTTAGACCCCCTCTGGGTGTCTGCTTCCGACCCAAGGCGACCCTCAACAGATCTGCAAATTGACCGCGGTTCGGCTTACGGAAAATTAGCTGGACCTGGACGGTCAATATCCGAACTCAGGAATTGTCCCGGCTTGTGCCCTTGTTGCATCGAAGTATTCCGCAATCAGGTATTGACCCCATCCCATCTGTGAACTAAGGGTAAAGAGACGGCTTCGATGCAATGTCGAGGCTTTCGCCAACGCCGGAACTTTCGGCGCCCTCCGCGACACCTCCTGCCACAGAGGACGGCGGCAGCCTGCCGGCTGATAACAAAGAGTCAAAAGCGGGGGATGCAGACAATGAACATGAGGCGAACAATTGGTTTCATTACTATGGGCTTTATCGTTTGCGCAGTATTCATGGCCGAAAACGCGGTAGCGCAGGCAAAGTGCAAAACGGTCGAAGTTCATATGAGCGGTTATTTCGAGGAAGCGGGGATAGATGCTTGCGGAATGGAAGGTTATTGTGGAGAAGGAAGGCTCATCGGGACGTTCAACGGGCTCCTCCTGGTGTCTGGCCTGGACGCGGATATCGAATTCCCCACCTTCGGCGACAGTCATGTCTGGAGAGGACAGGCCACCATCGAAACGAAGCACGGAGAGATCTTCGCAACGACCACAGGGGTCAACTACTACGAGACCTTCACCACAGGCGGGGTGTACACGAATTCAGAGTCTCACGCTGTGATCGGAGGGACCGGCCGTTATGAGGGAGCTACTGGCTATATCCTTATGTATTACGAATTCTTTCCTCCTGACTTCTTTCCCGCAACCGGGGAAATGACTGGCGAGATCTGCTGGTCTGAGCAGTGAGTGCTGCAAGAGGCACTTGGTGAATGGCGGCTCTTCTAATACAGCCGACGCTCCTGACTCGGTGGTAAGCGGCGGTTACCAGAATACCGCCAGCGGCGATGAGTCAGTGGTAGGCGGTGGTGCTTCTGGAGAGTCAAGCGACACTTATGACTGGGCCGCTATCTGGCCACACCAAGGCTGGTAACGGCGCAGTCTCCGTGGTGTGCAAGCCCCGCCACAGCAGCGGGGCTTGTCTCATTCCAGGGGCCGTCAACACGCAGTGTCAGACAGCCCGATCCTGACCCAGGGCCGAAGGCAGGCGTTCGAGTATTTGCTCGGACGTACGCGAATTACCTACATGCAGTTGTGCACTGGCCGTCCTATAGTTCCGAAGTGACAGCAGATAACGAATAACAGTGGTGGGGCATCCAATGACACGAGCGGACGAGTGAAAAGAAGCTACCTGGCATTGAGCCTGGCGGGTGCTCTTCTCGTCGCGTGGGCAACCGCCCAGGAGGTTGATATGAGCCTGACACTGACAAGTTCGGCATTCGTATCCAATGGGAGGATTCCAGCCGAGTACACATGTGAGGGCACGGACATGTCGCCGCCGCTGACATGGCGTGGCGTTCCGTCAGGCACGAGGAGCCTGGCGCTTATCGTGGATGATCCCGATGCACCAGATCCCGCTGCCCCACGCATGACCTGGGTTCACTGGGTTCTATACGACATTCCCTCAAGTGCAGCCGGCCTCCCGGAGGGCGCAGACCGCCAAGGCCTTCCAGAGGAGACTCGGGAAGGAATCAATGACTGGAAGCGGTCGGGGTACGGGGGCCCGTGTCCACCCATTGGAAGGCACCGCTATTTTCACAAGCTGTACGCTCTCGATGTGGTGCTTGGCGACCTAGGCCAAGCGACCAAGAAAGACCTGGAAGCGGCGATGGAAGGCCACATCCTTGCGCAAACCGAGCTGATTGGCACTTATCAGAAGAGTCGCTGAATATCCGCGCTTGGCCGCAAGCGGACCCGCAGCCCCCTCCTCCATGGCTTTATAAGGCGCTGGAGCAAACTGTCCACGGACCGACCAGTACGGTGTCTGGCCATCGCGATCACTCGTTGCTCGCGACCTCGCGGGCATCCCCGGACGCAGCCTCATCGAGGTGCTGCGACTTCCACTGCATCGACATGTGCACGCGGGTGCGACCGCTGGGATGGTGGTTGAAGATCAGCTCCTCCAGCGGGCCGGGTTCGATCTTGCGGTAGTCCGACGTGCGCATCGCCACGCGCGCGAACGCGTCCGGCTGGCGCGACGCATTGAGCGCAAACAGATCGGCTTCCGTCTCGGCAGTGCGAATAATGGCGTTGAACACCGGCGTCATCAGGAAGAAGTAGACCGAGAACAGGGCGAGCAACAGCGGCAGACCGGCGGTGTCCGCCACTCCGCTTACGCCCCAGCGCTGACCCCAGCGGGCCAGGGTCTTGTCAAAGGTCCATTTCACGAAAGCGAAGCCGCCCAACAGCAACAGCGAGAAATAGATGATCGACTCCCACGCGTGATTCAGCACGTAGTGGCCCATCTCATGGGCCATGACCGCTTCGATCTCTTGCGGCGACGTTTCCTTCAGCAGGTTATCGTTGAGTGCCACGCGCATGGTACCGAGCAGCCCGCTGACGTTGGCACTGATCCGCGTGGTCTGCCGGGACGCATCGAACCAGTACACATTATCGGCCGGGATACCGTTGGCGTGGGCCATCGACAGGATCCCGTCACGGGTCGGGCCTGCATCCAGGGTCTGGTAATCATTGAACAACGGCGCGATATAGACCGGCGCGATGGTATTGACGACGACGAAGAAAAACATCGCGGCGAACGCGCCACCGACCCACCAGCGTCGGGGCATCCGCCGGATCGCCGCGTAGACCAGCATCATCGCCACCGCGGCGAGGATGACGTTGACCAGTAACCCCATCCCCTGATCGCCGAGCCATGGACCGAGAGTCTGGGTGGCGAAACCGTACTGATGCTCGCGAAAAAATTCCTGATACAGCGTAAGGGGGAAAACAAGCAGGGTTGTCAGCGCGACGTACAGCACCGCGTAAAGCGCGGTCTGCAGCGGCAACCGGCGGGTGATGCGGGTCGCCAGATCGCGCATCCTGGCCGATAGCCGCGTGCCGAGCAGCAGCCACGCCACGCCTAGCCCATAGAGGAATCCCCAGAGCTGTAGCCAGTAGCCGCCCTCGCTATAGGCATCGGATTTCTCGCGCTCTTGCGGTGAGATCAGATCGACATAGGCCCGGGTTGCGGCTTCGACATCGAAGTCCGTCCCGGCCTGGGCGCCGGCCGGCACATCGAGTACGACGGTCGGCTCCGGGCTCGCGGCGATAGGATCGGCGCCCGGCGCGGCAAGCCACAACACGGCGACCGTCAGCGTTACGGCATCGAGCATCAAACGCGGCATCAGAACGCTCCCCACTGGTCTTGAGAAAACCGGCATTCTACACTCACCGGGCGACCGCATTGCGGCGCGAACCATGCCGGCCACGGGTTCGGTGCCGGCGTTCGGTTTCTCGGGGGTTCGGTGCCGGTGATAGCTTTATACAATTGCGCCTCAGAGATGATATTCATGTGAGCAATCCCGGCCCCGGTGATAACCTGATAGCTCGCTAGCGTAAATAGTCGGTCCTGGGGTAGCTTTCAACAGGACGCCGAGGTTGTACAGGGACCAGCTGCACCCCTTTTCTACGCCAGACTGGAATTGGAGAAATGGCCGAAAAGATACTTGATTTGGTATGGGGCGCAATTATGCTACCCGCGGCACTTCCAATGGATCATCCGTTTATCACCTGGATCCTGGTCGGGTTTTTCATCTGGCTGTTCTTTCGTTTTAAAAGCATCGTGTTTCTGATTGCCGCGGTGGTTTGGGGCGCGGCTCTGGGTCACGACACCTACCACACGTTGACCAATCATGGTCCCCGATTCGACAGGCTGATTCTCCTCCTCTACTCACCGCTACTATGGTTGACGGCATTGGCTGCGGGGGGCGTATTGATTCTTAGGATCCGGAAATCTACACGCACCGGACGATAGTACCGGCCCGGGCATTGCGCCCGCCCGGAGTGCGCCAGCAGCGCAACCGGCGACGGTTCTGGCCCGGTTAGTCCACAGGGGGGTGCGGCGTCCCCGCCACGCCCGTCTTCCGCCCGACGATCATCGGTGGCTTCTCGCACCAATTCTCGCGCAAACCGGCAATCGCCACCGTCTGGTGCAAGCGCCAGCCACCAAATCCCTGAATTAAGAAAAACTAATATATCCCAATCAGTTAGCCAAAAGACCTCGAACCGGTGTTCATCCGGAAGTAGGTATTTATGCGTACCTGGCGATGCCGGCAGCCTGATTATCCGCTAGACTTGCCCATATCTTCTTTCATCTGTGCCAGATTCGCACAAATACAAAAAACGCGATCAAGGCCGTAGGTAAGCACACCTGATTTCCAAATGATCTATCTGAAAAAACAACAGGAGACCTTCTCATGTTGAAAAGAAAGCTTTCTCTTTACGTCGCGGCATTCCTGGCTGCCGCGCTCTTGCTTGCCAGCTGCGGCGGCGGCTCCGGTGGCTCGGACACACCGGTCGTCAATAACCCGCCCCCCGATGAGGCCCAGGGCACGGTCGGCATTGTGATCACCGATGCAGACTCGGATCAATTCGATCAGATACTGGCTACCATCACCAGCGTCGACCTTTTGGGTGACGACGGACCGGCCAATGTCTTTAGCGGTCGCGAAGTGATCGATCTCAAACAGCTGGCCGACTATTCGGAGCTGTTTGCCATCGCCGACGTGGACACAGGCATCTACAGCAAGATCCGCCTGATCCTGGCAGACCTCGAACTCATCAAATTGAACGATGACGGCACGGTGGACTATTCGGTCCATCCGAAGCTGACGGGCAACGGCAAGATGGATCTCAACCCGCGCCGTGAATTCGTAGTCACCGACAACAGCACTCTGCTGATCGAGATGGACTTCGATGCCAACAAGTCGATCAAATATCACCAGAGCGGCAACGGTAAATGGCACTTCCGCCCGGTGATATTCGTGCGGGTACTCGACGACGTCGGCCCCGGGCGTCTGTCCAGGATTTATGGCCGTATCGGCGAGGTGGACTACGACCTCGGACGCTTCGAGCTGTGCCAGAAGGAACTCATGTCCGACCGGGACGATGTCGACGATTTCGACGAAGAGCACTGTGTCGAAGTGGTCACTTCCGCGGACACCGGGATCTTCGCACCCTCGGGTGACCCGGCGGATTTTGGCGCCATCATGAGCGGCGAGTTCGCCACTGCCATCGGCTTTATTTCAAGCCGTGAGGATCGGATGAGTCTCCTCGCGCGCAAGGATTCCGATGATGATGATGACGACGACGATTCGGATGATGATTCGGACGACGATCGTTCCGGACGCGATGACGACGATGATGATGGTGAGGACTTTGACCACGATCACTTCACCCTCGACGCCATCGTTATCGAGCTCGGCGAGGCCGGTACTTTTGCCCACCTGAAGGGCACCGCACAATCCGATGTCGACGCCGGCCGGGATTTCGATCTGCTGCTGGCCCCGGGACAGGGCTTTGGCGAGGGCTCCATGGTCACTGCCCGCCTCCAGGATGGATCCAAGATCTACTCACGCAACGGCGTGCGTCTGGATGACGATGCGATCACCGACGGTGTCATGGGCCTGTTCGACGGCGTGTTGATGCTGGCGAACGACGCGCCCGATGTACTCAAGACCGCACTGGCGATTCTGGATATCGACGCCGACGGCGAAGAAGTGTTGCGCGGCGAAATCCTCACTGCGGGCGACGATCGCAGGCTTGTGCTCGCCACCGATACGGGTGACCAGTGCGTCGACGTACCGCTGGGCACGGACATCTTCCTGGTGCGGTTGGTGGAAGGCCGGCTGATCAGCGACCGCGGCAGCTATGCCGACCTGCAGCCGGGGCTCACCATCGACGTCTACGGTGAACCCGACATCGGCGGCTGCTTCATCGCCGATGCGATCATCGCCGACCAGACCGAAGGTACGCCGCCACCTGCCGAGAACCGGCCCCCGGTTGCCGACGCCGGCCCGGACCAGGATGTGCAGACGGGCACCGGCGTGCAGCTGGACGGCACCGGCAGCAGCGACCCTGATGGCGACCCCATCACCTACAGCTGGTCACTGACCGTACCCGATGGCAGCGCCGCCAGTCTGTCGGCGGCCGATTCGTCCATGCCGAGCTTCGCCTCGGATGTGGACGGGGCCTATATCGCCACGCTGGTCGTCAACGACGGCGAACTCGACAGCGCACCTGACACGGTCACGGTTACCGCTTCCGCGGAGCCACCGGCCAACCAGGCTCCCATCGCCGATGCAGGCCCGAACCAGGAGGTGGAGACGGGCACCGGGGTGACCCTGGATGGCAACGACAGCAGCGATCCCGATGGCGATACCATCACTTACAGCTGGGCGCTGACACGTCCCGATGGCAGCTCCGCGAGCTTGAGCGGTGCCGACACCGCGTCACCGACTTTTACGCCGGATATCGACGGTGACTATGTCGCCACGCTGGTGGTCAACGATGGCGAGCTGGACAGCGATCCGGATTCGGTAACGGTTACCGCATCCACGACTCCGGTAATCGATGGCTTCGAACTCTATGCAGTCAACTGCGAGGGTTGCCATGATCCCATCGCGGTATCCGAGGTCCGCGGTGCTTCGGCTTTCGAGATACAGGACGCCATCGACAAGAACAAGGGCAATATGGGTTTCCTTAACTTCCTGAGCCCCGCAGAGATCCAGGCGATCTCTGATGCGTTGAATACACCGTGAGCATAGCTGTATTACTGGGATTGAGGCCGGGCGCAAGTCCGGCCCCTTTTTTTTGGCGACAGATATAAATATTGTCTTTCTGTGACAGAACAAACAGCGGCCAGAGACCCTTTTCCGCTAACGTGGGAACAATGGGTCTCTGATCCCAATTTCGTTCGACCCTTGCAGATGCAAGACCTGTACCAGCAGTTGAGCCGAGGCGATAGCGCCCAATGAAACCCGCTCCACTTCTCACGACAAGGCAGGTTGTCCTCCGGATCGCTTTCATCGTTGCATTGGCGGAATTGTCAATCATGCTGGTCTTTGGGGCTGCACATATTCGACCGGGCAATGTGGCCATCGCTCTTTACGATGTCGCGCTGTTGGCGGTGTTGACCACACCCGCGCTCTACCTGTGGGTCATCAAGCCCTTTGTCGACGGCAGGGATGCGATGCTGTCTCAGATGAGCGAGTTGGCATCTACCGACCCGTTGACCCAACTGGCGAATCGGCGTGTCTTGTCGAGACATCTTGAGGAGATTTTGGCCGGAAGCGTAAAACACCACATTCCCGCGGCCGTGTTGTTAATAGATGTGGATGGGTTCAAGCGGATAAACGACGTCCACGGGCACGACACAGGCGATGCGGTGCTGGTTGAGACCGCCAGACGGATCGAATCCATCACCCGATCCGAGGACATGGCCAGCCGCGTGGGAGGCGATGAGTTCGTTTTGGTTATCAATCGGCTAGATCCAGACCAGACACGGGCGTCCGAAAACGCGGTGAAGACGGCGGAAAAGCTGATCGAGCTGGTCAAGCACCCGATGGTTTTTGGTGAGCACGTCTTACAGGTCGGAATCAGCATAGGCATCCGCCTGCTCGGCTTCGAGGCGCTGGATTCGAAGACCGCACTGGGCCAGGCCGATGTCGCCATGTACCAAGCCAAACAGACGCGGAGAGGCGGCGCCATCCTGTTCGAGCGTTAGGTCGAGCCGCGTTTCAGGGTAAGAGAAGGTGTCCGGCACATTTATTGTTTGGCCACACGACTAACCCTGGCACTTCTCCTATCCGTCATCTGCAGACGGCGAATAGCGGCCGCGTCTTCGAAGACCGTTGTGGCAGAAATGGGGTCAGAGACCCATCGTCTCCCACAAGGCGAACGCTGCTCTCTGCCCCGGTCTCTTCCCTGGTGTTTACATCGAACTCACCGCCGCAAGCCCTTGTTCCGCTCTCTGCTCCAACAGCCGCGCCTGGGCTGCGGCCAGCCGTGCTATCGGGACTCTGGGTGGTGAACAGGACACATAAGTGAGTCCGATGTCGTTACAGAAACGGATCGATGCCGGGTGCCCGGCCTGCTCGCCGCAGATGCCGACCTTCAGGTCCGGCCGGGTCTTGCGGCCCCACTCGACGGCGATCTTCATCAGCTGTCCGACACCCTTGACGTCGAGCACTTCGAACGGATTGTCCTGCAGGATCTGGTTTTCGTTGTAGAACGGCAGGAATTTGTTCTCGGCGTCCTCCCGTGAGAACGAGAACGTCGACTGACTCAGGTCATTGGTGCCGAAAGAGAAGAACTCCGCGACCTCGGCCAGTCTGCCGGCGCGCATGCAGGCGCGCACGACTTCGATCATGGTGCCGAACTCGAAGTCCAGCTTGACCTGGCGCTCGGCTTCCACTTGTTGCTGGATCGAATCGACGATCACCTTGACCCGGAGCAGCTCCTGGGCGGTACACACCTGCGGCACCATGATCTCCGGATGCACGTCGAGACCTTCACTCTGGCAATCGGCGGCCGCCTCCAGCACCGCACGGATCTGCATGGCATAGATCTCCGGATAGGTGATACCCAGACGCACGCCGCGGTGACCGAGCATCGGATTCACCTCGAATAACTCGCGGACTTTTTCCAGCATCAGCCGTTTCTTCGCCATCGCCTCGTCGATCAGCTCTACCCCTTCGCCGGACAGCGGCATACGGGCAGCGAGTGACGCCGCCTGCTCCTGGCCGCGCAGCATCTGCATGGCCCCCATCAGATCTTCCATCCCTTCGACCGTGGAGCGCAGCTGTTCGAGATGCCCGATCTCCCGTTCCAGCTGTCGCTCGCTGGGCAGGAACTCGTGGATCGGTGGATCGAGCAGACGGATAGTCACCGGTCTTCCGACCATGTTCTTTAACAGCCCCCGGAAGTCCTCGCGCTGCACCGGCAGCAGACGGTCCAGCGCTGTCTGACGTTCCTCGGTGGTGTTGGCCAGGATCATCTCGACCACCAATGGCAGACGATCCGGGGCGTTGAACATCCGCTCGGTGCGGCACAAGCCGATCCCCATGGCACCGTAGTCCGCTGCCTTTTCGGCGCCTTCCGGCGTATCGGCATTGGACAGTACCCGGATCTCCGCGATCTCGTCGGCCCACCCGAGCAGCGCCCTCAGCTCATCAGAAAACTCCGGCGGCACCGTGGGGATCTGACCCAGATAAACGTTGCCGTTGCCGCCGTCGATGGTGATGACGTCACCTTCGTGCAGGACATGGTCACCGATCTTCGCCTGACGGTTCTCGGTCCTGACCTCGATACCTTCGGCGCCCGCCACGCAGGGTTTGCCCATGCCCCGGGCGACCACGGCGGCATGGGAGGTCTTGCCGCCACGACTGGTGAGGATGCCCTCGGCAGCGAAAAAGCCATGGATGTCTTCCGGCTTGGTCTCCTCGCGGACCAGCATCACCTTCTCTCCGGCCCGGCCCATCAACTCGGCCCGATCAGCGTCGAACACGATCTTGCCGGATGCCGCGCCTGGCGAAGCGGGCAGCCCCTGGGCCACGGGTTCAGCCTCATAGGCGGGATCGAGCCGCGGATGCAGGAGTTGCTCGAGCAGCTCCGGATCGATCCGCATTAGCGCCTCTTCCCGGCTCAGCAGTCCCGCTTCGGCCATCTCCAGCGAAGTCCGCACCATGGCGGTGGCGTTCATCTTGCCGTTGCGGGTCTGCAGACAGTAGAGCGTGCCGTTCTCGATGGTGTATTCGTAGTCCTGGACCTCCCGGTAATGGGACTCCAGCTTGTCGCGCAGCTCGACCAATTGCCGGTACATCTCCGGCATGTCCTGGGCCAGCTCCTTGACCGGTTTTGGCGTGCGGATGCCGGCCACGACGTCCTCGCCTTGTGCGTTGACCAGGTATTCGCCAAACATCTCGTTCTCGCCGGTACCGGGATTGCGAGTAAAGCCGACGCCCGTGGCGCAGTCGTCCCCCATGTTGCCGAACACCATGGTGACGATATTGACCGCGGTGCCGTTGGCCATCGCCGGTGTGATGTGGAACTCGCGCCGGTAGTCGACCGCCCGCTTGCCCGACCAGGACTTGAATACCGCCTTGATGGCCAGTTCGAGCAGTTCGTTGACGTCCTCCGGGAACGGCTTGCCGGTCTGTTCGCGGACCACGGTGAGAAAACGCTCGCTGATCTCCTTCAGGTTTTCGGCACTCAGCCCCACATCGGCCTTGACCCCGGCACGCTGCTTGACCTCCTCGAAGGGGCGGTCGAATGCCTCATCCGGGATCCCCAGCGCGACCTTGCCAAACAGCTGGATAAAGCGCCGGTAAGCGTCATAGCAGAAGCGCTCGTTACGAGTCTGTTTGATCAGGCCCTTGAGCGTCTCCTGGTTGAGCCCCAGGTTGAGGATGGTATCCATCATGCCGGGCATGGAGAGCGCGGATCCGGAACGTACCGAGACCAGCAACGGGTTATCGCCGTCGCCGAATCCCTTGCCGGTCTTCTCTTCCAGCGCCTTCATCTCGGCCGCGACGCCCTCGCTCAGCCCCGCCGGCAGCTCACCGTCCGGGGAATCCAGGAACGCGAGACACGCCTCGGTGCTGATGACGAAACCCGGCGGCACATTGAGCCCGATCTGGGTCATCTCGCACAGGTTGGCGCCCTTACCGCCTAACAGTTGTTTGTTCTTGCCGTCGCCAGCCTGGAATGAAAAGACATAGGGTTGATGGGTTTTGTCGTCCATGGTGATGACTACCGTTGGGTCAATGGTGAGAAGAGCAATCCTGTGTCGCGAGAACGCGCCCGGAATCCCGGGCCTTCCGCCCTCTGACTATATTGATATAGCACGAGGGGCGGGAACCGGCGATGACATGAATCAAGGACCCCCGTCGGAGCGGCCATAAACCAGTGTCTGTTGCGGGCCAATAGCGACCGCCGTACCGACCTTGTACACTTTCTGGACATCCCATCCGCTTTGTCCCTGCCCGGCGCTTCACCATGGTATCACCCAACCCCGCCGAC
>Ga0265303_10000854_pt1 | contig 18001 bp, 16 predicted proteins | sample Helome_2_FD_192494 | JGI IMG/M metagenome (GOLD analysis project Ga0265303, IMG submission 192494) | Marine sediment microbial communities from subtidal zone of North Sea - Hel_20160317 (Illumina Assembly) | ecosystem: Environmental > Aquatic > Marine > Subtidal zone > Sediment ... | reverse complement strand
CAGTGAATTATTAATAACATCTACCAATGCGGAAGCGAGCCATTCGTGGTCCGCTGCGGGACTGTTGTCCTTAAAGGGCATAACGGCAATGGATTTTATGGAGGAATCTGCCGTTGCCTTCGTGCTGGCTGATTCAGCATTGTTAGGCTGAGAACGCCCAAACTGATTGTAAAGCAAGATTATTACCGCAAGAGACAAAAATCCTATGATCACCCTGTTAAGACGACGACCCTTGAACTGAGAAGGGGCCGTGGAATCTGGTAGCTCATCAGTTTTTTTAAGACCATCCGGTGTTACGTCATAAACCCAGGAAAAAACCAGATTGACTGGAAACCCCAATGCAAGGAGAATGATCAATGCCTTCAGCAAAACGGGGGGCGTATCAAAGGCAGGCAGCACGGCCGAGGCCACCTGTATTAACACCCATGCCACGGCCACGTAGGCCACGGCAGCTTTGAATACCTTCCGCCTTTTGAGTTCCTGAAAGTACTTTTTAAAATCCATGCTGACCTCAAGATACTAAAATCTGAAAGCTTGCCCTGTTCTATCCGTCATAAATTTGTCTGTTATTCTATTTGCAATATAGCCTGTAGATAAACTTTATAAGATAAACCAGCTCTAGCATTCCAAGATTAATGGTTCATGTATAATAAAGATGGGGGTGCAACCAAAAAAACATCCTCTCAGGGGTCAATTTAGAGGGGGTACCTTTTGGATGTGCAATAGACTCAATTCCTAATTTTACTAAACCCGGAAAATGTCAAAGTTTTACAATATGTGTATTGACTCACCCAATTTATTCAACGAAATCATCCCAAAAAAAACAACCAGTCCCCGCTACAAAGAAAACCAGATATTTAAATATCTGGTTTTTTTATGGAGCTAATGCCTTCAATGGCTATAATTCAGGACGACTGTAGAACTTCATTAAAAATTCCTATTTTTAAATAAAACAAGGATCTGGCTTCTATGCTAAACGGCCAGGGCTCGCTTTGTCAACGTTAATTTCTCCAAACGAGGTTTGGTTTGGAGACCCAAAGCTGAGCTTCACCCGCACGCTGCATCGAAATTATTGCCAAGACCGTTAGCACTAATACATAAGAAACAAAATGAAATTTAGTTTTAAATTTTTGCCATTAAAAGATTTATTCTATTCTGTTTTCCCAACCGTGGGAACATATGGTGGTTATTTACAAGGTATTGCTCCAAATATTTTCCCAAATATGTGGATTGCACTTGGTATTGGTCTTTTAATTTCGGTTATTCTTGCGGTTCTATTTTATCGAGAGAACGTAAAAGCCTATAAAAAATCTTTAGCGGAAATTCTCGCCACAGGCTATTTTATGAATTTCACAGGGCGTTTTGGAAAATTACTTAGAACAAAAACTCCAATTCATTTTTCATTTCCTGATGACAGTATTAAAACATTTACCTCAGATCAAATTTCTGTTGAAATAGGAATGCCCAGAAGTCTTAAATCATTAAACAAATATTGTGAAATGGTAGAAAATAATTTTGACATTGTATATGTAAGAGAGGCCACATACAGTGAACCATTTTGGATACGTGCTGTGATAAAAAACAACAATTTAATTATTTATGAATTTCCAAGAACACTATTTTCTATTTCAAGATATTTAAAAGCTGATTTTATAGATCATAAAAGTGCAGAAAAAAATTCAAAGAAAATCTATAAGTTTTTTCGTATGAAAATTGATCAGCTTAGAATTGAATTTTCAAATGAAATTTCGAACGATAAATTGAACTTTAAATCTGTATAATAGTACCCTTTCCAACAACGCGTATAGTCCATGCCTAGGTTGCTTAAAGAATGCTCGAGAAAATCTAGCGATTTTCCAAACTCCATCAATTTTGATATCTTAGTTCCAATCATGACCGGCACAGGTAATACAGAAAACCGTCGTGCGTCATTAGAAATATCAAAATCGATAAAAGAGAAGTAGTACCATAAAGGAGGAAATGAGAATAATATCGGTAAGGGAAAGTCCAGACTACAAAAATATAGCCATAAAATTTTTTCAACAAAACTGGAAAAGTGTACGGCCAATTATATATGAAGATTGTATAACTCATAGCATAGGAGCAAGGAACCCTCTGCCGCAATGGTATTTATTGGAACAAGGAAACGAAATAATAGGTGGTGCCGGACTCATAACCAATGACTTTATAAGCAGGGGTGATTTATACCCCTGGATTTGCGCAATATTCATTGAAGAAAAGTATAGAGGTAATGCCTATGGTTCATTACTGATAGAAAATGCAAAGATTGATGCCAAAAAAACAGGTTTTGAATATATAGGTCAAGGATATCATCCCTGGGGAGAGGAATCTAGGATTTATGAATTGCAATTAGAATAAGCGACGGCGAATAACCAGTATATCAGTAATAGCCGCTTATCGAAAGGCTAGTAATCATACACGAAACCGTTGGTTTTAATTAAGATAAAACAAATGACACTTAAGGAGACCCTAACACAACTAGAATCACTTAGTGATGAAAAAACCTTTGCCCGGAACAAAAAGAATGGTGCATTGAAACAGTTTGGCGTAAAACTCGGTGATATAAAGAAATTAGCAAAGAAGATTAAAATAAAACATGATCTGGGCATTGAATTATGGAATACTGCTAATGTAGATGCCATGTTACTTGCAATTTTAATTCTTACTCCGGATGAGTTATCCACCCATGATATGGACAAAATGGTAAGAGAGATAAATTTCAACCAGGTTGCTGATTGGTACAATGCTTATCTGTTGAAAAACTACGCCGATAAAGAAACACTTAGGGTTATGTGGATGGAATCCGAACATCCAATGGCAGCAAGATCAGGATGGAGCTTAACTGCAGGTAGAGTAGCGAGAAATAAAGAGGGTATTGACATTGTTGCTTTGCTTGATCGAATTGAATCTGAAATGGCTGCTGCTCCGGATGAAGTACAATGGACAATGAATACCACACTAGCTCAAATAGGAATCGAATTTCCTCAACACCGTAAGCGGGCTATCGACATAGCAGAAAAATTAGGCATTTACCGGGACTATCCGGTATCGAAAGGTTGCACTTCTCCATTCGCCCCAATTTGGATTAAAGAAATGGTGCGCAGACAAGAATAAATAAAACCTGATACCAATAATGGCAAATATGCCTAACCAACCGGCCAAGGCGTGACGATATTATAGCCAGGACCGTTGGGCATAATTAATAACAGAAAATGAAAATTGCAATTACAGCAGCAAACGGACAACTAGGTTCTTCCATTGTAGACAGGCTAAAAAAGGAGGTTGGTAAAGAGAATGTAATTGGGATTGTTAGGACACCAGAAAAAGCTTCTCACCTCGGAATTGAAGTTAGAAAGGGGGATTACAATAGCCGTGAGGATTTTAATTCAGCTTTAAAAGGAATTGATTCGGTCCTGTTAATTTCAGGAATGGACGATCCAGAAAAGAGAATCCAACAACATAGGAACGTAATTGAAGCTGCCAATCAGAATGGTGTACGGAAAATAGTGTATACCAGCATTGTTGGTGATGAAGAAGAAACTTCATTTAGCCCAATAGTAAAAAGTAACCGTCAGACTGAAAAGGATGTTAGAGAATCAGGGTTGAGGTGGGTTATTGGAAGAAATGGAATTTACATTGAACCTGACCTTGAGTATATCGATATTTATGTAAAAGAAGGTGAGATTAGAAATTGTGCGGGTGAAGGAAAGTGTGGCTATACCAGCAGAGAAGAATTAGGTTTTGCTTATGCACAAATGCTATTGAACGACAAGAATAACGGGCATACATACAATTTAGTAGGCGAACCAATAACACAAACCCAATTAGCTGAACTTATTAACCAGGTGTTTAATACAAGCCTGACATATAACTCAGTACCGGTTGACATTTATGAAAAGGAGAGAAGAGCAGAGTTAGGTAATTTCATAGGAACCGTTATTGCAGGCATTTACAATGGAATTAAAAATGGCGTTAACGATGTACCCTCTGATTTTGAAAAAGCCGCGGGAAGAGCTCATAAATCCCCCTTAGCAATGATAAAAGCATTTAAAGAAAAATAAAAATTATTACCAACAATATAATCGCAATTTACCGCCGTCAGTTCGCTTCGCTCGTCTCGGCGTCCCGACAGCTATCGGGACAACTACATCGGTATCCACTCGGAATTACAAACGTCTGTGCTTAACTAAAAATTAGTACCTTAAAACCTGTAACTGACGGTTATACAAGACCGTTATCAACAATAAAACTGGAATGATAATCAAAAACATTTTAAAACCAATTGCCTTCTTTTTTTCTATTGTATTATTTATTTCCTGCGGGAGATCGGACGAAATTAAATTGTTTAACGGAGAATCCCTTGAAGGATGGGAAGGGTCAAATACTGTTTTCAGGGTGGAAAAGGGAGCCATAATTGGGGGCAACCTGGAAAAACCAATCGATAAAAGTTACTACCTGTGTACGGAACAGAAGTATGAAAATTTTGAATTGAAATTATCCGCTAAATTTATAACGAACGACATAAATACCAATGGAGGAATAAGTTTTAGAGCTAAACGCGTACCCAATTCTAATGAAGTAATGGGCTATCAGGCCGACATAGGATATATTGATGCCGGTGCAATTCCTCAATTTTCTGATTTTACACCGAAGGATACAACGGGCCTTTATCCTCTTTGGGGTAGTCTGGTAGATGAGAACAGGCCCGATACTTCACGATACCCCAGGCCAGATATCTTCCCTGTCATAATTTATAAAGTAGCTGATAAGGAACTCATTGAGGAAATTATTGATCCGAATGGTTGGAATGAGATTAATATCAAGGCCTATGGCCCTGATATTGAAATTAAAATCAACGGAGTTACAACAGCGGAATTCACAGAGAAAGGTGATGTACCTGGAAAAGGTTGTATATGCTTGCAGGCACATTCAGGGGGACCATATGAAATTTACTATAAAAACATTGTACTAAATCAATTAGAACAATAATTGAAAGCAGATAACAATGTATATAAACCATTGGAATGGCTCATACCTGCCTGCCGTAGATAGGTACAAGACCGCTAGGTTCCATTTAAAACTAACATCATGAATCGTAAAATTATCATCTTACTTTTTTGTGGTGTTTTAATTGAGTTTTATACAAGTACAAAATTCAGATTCTCCAAAAAAGTATAGCTCAAAATACGCTCAGATTCTCCAAAAATCTCGGTAATTGTAAAATAATCCATTATATTCACAAATTCAAATAAGACTGAGCTACGGCTCACTAAGAAAAGAAACCCTATACGGGCAACAGAATACCCAACTAAACCCTAAGCAATATGAGTAATCAACAGCAGGAATCCACACACATTGAGAGTTACAATTTACCTAAGGTCATCTTTTTGGCTTTCGTTGCCGCGATAGGTGGATTTTTATTTGGATTTGACAGCGGAGTGATAAATGGTACTGTCGATGCCTTACAGGTCGCATTTAACTCCGATGCCACTGGCACAGGATTTAATGTTGCCTCAGTACTCCTCGGTTGTGTTGTGGGTGCCTTTTTCGCCGGTACATTGGCTGACAGGTTCGGAAGAAAACCAATGATGTTGATCGCAGCTGTGGTCTTTATCTTCAGTGCCTGGGGTTCCGGTATCTCTGAAGGTTCATTGGAGTTTGTTATTTATCGATTAATTGGTGGTCTGGCTGTAGGTGCAGCCAGTATATTGGCACCACTTTATATCAGTGAAATTGCCCCTTCGAAAATCAGAGGCCGCCTGGCCACTTTACAACAACTCATGATTGTAATTGGCCTTTTTGTGGCATTTATGAGTAATTACTCACTTGTGGGGATTTCCGGTGGTGCTGAAGAGGAGCTTTGGTTGGGATTTCAAACCTGGTCATGGATGTTTTGGGCGGAAATACTGCCGGCATCTATATTCGTAATTGTGCTGCTTTTCATCCCTGAATCACCAAGGTATTTAGTGGCTTCAAACCGATCTGAAAAAGCGCTCAAAGTACTTTCTGCAATTAGCAATGTCGCAGAAGCCACTGTAAAGGTGGCAGATATAAAATCTACGGTAAGAGAGGATAGCCGCCCCAAACTCAGTGACCTCATCAGTAAATATACCGGCAAAATTCATCCATTAGTTTGGGTAGGTATCGGAATTGCTATACTTCAACAGTTTACGGGTATTAATGTGATTTTTTATTATGGTGCTACACTCTGGCAAGCCGCAGGATTTGCAGAGGCCGATGCTTTACTTACCAATGTCATTAGCGGAAGTGTTAATATATTATTCACTATTGTGGCTATAGTACTGATAGATAAAGTAGGCAGAAAACCTTTATTGTTAGTGGGTTCGATCGGGCAGGCGGTAATGCTGGGAGTGCTGGCCTATCTTTTCGGAATGGCAACCGTGGATAGTGCAAATAATCTTATTTTGGAAGGAAATAATGGCACCTATGCATTATTAGCGGCTAATGCTTACATTGCATTTTTTGCAGCCTCATGGGGTCCGGTAATGTGGGTTATGCTAGGTGAAATGTTTCCAAATCAATATAGAGGAGCTGCGCTGGCAGTTTGCGGAATAGCCCAGTGGGGATCCAACTTTACTATAACCATGACTTTCCCCATTATGCTGAACTATTTAGGACTCGGTGTTTCCTATGGCGTTTATGCAGTCTTTGGCTTATTGGCATATTTCTTTGTTAAGTCGTTTGTTAAAGAAACCAAAGGCAGAAGTTTGGAAGATATGTCTCGTGAACAAGAAGAGGAGGAAAGAAAGCACGCTGCACAAATGGGGCAATGAAATAAACAACTCCTACTAAAAACCTTTTCTTTACTGAAGGATGTCAGGAAGGATTTACAACAGATAGATATCAATATTGGCAGCGTGCATAGCGTTGATGATGTTGAAGCAATTTCTATCATTATTCCTACTCATGGCATTCAAAAAGTCGTAAGCAAGTAGCGGGAATCGATTAATAAAAACGAAACCCAACAATATAAAATGCACTGAAACGCATTTTACGCTAACCGTTTCACGAAATATTGGTCAGATCGTTAAGGCTAACTAAATTAACGGAGAAATTATGGGAAATATAAAAAGGATTGGAGTATTCTCCTTTGCAAAATTTCAAGCTTTTCTGGGGGCAATTATTGGATTAATTTGCGGGATTCTTTATTCGTTTGGTGGACTAATCATAGATGTGCTTGTAACTATGGGCTGGATGACCTCATCAGAAACACCAGGGTTAAGCAATGGAACTATACTTGCATTTGGAGCACTGATTGGCATGCCAATTATATTTTCAATTGCTGGATTTCTTTTAGGGGTTACTGAGGCTATTCTTTATAACTTTTCTACAAAATGGTTCAATGGACTTAAATTAGATTTTGAGTATAAAGATTAATATCAAATAAAATCACTTGGAAACCCGCTTAGGGCGAATGTCAAAAAAACTACCGCCAATAACCTATAAAAAATATGCCTACTACACTCGTCCAAATTTCATATTTTTAAACTGCCTGACTTAGCAATCATTTAATGAAAAAACTAAAATTTCCAACGGCCCAGACCATTCTAATCCTTATTGCCATATTTGTAACAATTTTAACCTGGTTGGTTCCTGCAGGAAAATACGATAGCCTGGCTTACGATGCTGCAAGCAACACCTTTACAAAAACAAGTTTAGAAGAAACCATCATATTGCCTGCCACAGGGGAAACCCTGGAAAACCTCAACATCAAAATTCCTATTCAAAAATTTACAAGTGGAGATATCTACAAGCCTATTGGTATTCCTGATACCTATAATGAACTGGAATCAAAACCACAAGGCCTTGCAGCTCTGGCGAAATCGCCTATAAAGGGGATAATCGCGGCGGCAGACATCATCTTTTTAATCCTTATTATAGGTGGCTTAATTGGGATTATGAATCTCACCGGGGCTTTTGATGCCGGAATTTCCTGGCTTGCAAAAATATTAAAAGGCAGAGAGTATATCCTAATTATTGTCGTAACCACACTTATTGCAGCTGGAGGTACAACCTTTGGCCTTGCGGAAGAAACTATGGCCTTCTACCCTATTTTAATTCCTGTATTCCTCGCTGCAAAATATGATGGTATGGTTGGGCTTGCCAGTATTTTTCTTGGTTCAGGAATTGGGACAATGTGCTCTACTACAAATCCGTTTGCAACAATTATTGCTTCAGATGCGGCTGGAATAAATTGGACAACAGGTCTCAACAATCGCATAATTATGCTGATTGTTTGTTTGACTATTACTATTATTTATATTCTCCGCTATGCCAGGCGCGTAAAAGATGATCCATCAAAGTCTCTTATTTATGACCAAAAAGAAGCTCTAGAGAAGCTGTTTGGAATACATACTACGAATACAACAACGGATTTCACAAACAGACTGAGACTCATTATCACTGTGTTTTCATTGTGTTTTATAGTTATGATCGTTGGGGTGTCATTTTTAGATTGGTGGTTTGTAGAAATGACATCCACATTTCTCGTGGGTGCTATTCTTATTGGTATTATTGGAAAGATCAAAGAAAGTGTTTTCGTGGAAGCCTTTGCAAAAGGGGCGGCTGAATTGCTCAGTGTTGCCTTTATTGTTGGCATCGCCCGCGGCGTTACCATTTTAATGGAAGACGGACTTATTAGTGATACTATTTTATATCATGCAAGTACAATAACTGAAGGGATGAACAAAGGGGTGTTTACGAATGTCATGCTCTATATTTACGGCGGTTTATCCTTTTTCATGCCATCATCATCCGGATTGGCGGTATTAACCATGCCTATTATGTCTCCATTAGCAGATACGGTAAACATTGGGAGAGAGACTATCGTTGATACTTATCAGTATGGTATGGGACTGTTTTATTTGATTAATCCTACAAGTTTAATACTAGCAGCATTGGCTATTGTAAAAATTGGCTTCAATAAGTGGTTGCAATTTATAATGCCTCTTCTTGGACTGTTGCTGATAGCAACCATGGTCTTGTTGACTATTTCTGTTTATTAACAGAAAAAAGCCCCCAACAAAGTCATTGTTATTTAAAGGAATTACTTTAAAATTAATTAAGACATTTGCCAGTAAGTACGAAATGATATTCTTTAGTAATAACAAATCGGCTAAGCACCCGATATAATATCAGGATTACATTTTATGAATTCAATGAACTTGCATACTGATGCACTAACCAAAATGCTTGCGGCGAGAGCTGAGGACGGTGTTCAAATGTCAGAGGTATTTTTAGTTGCCTGTGGAGGTTCTCTGGTAGACCTCTACCCTGCCAAATTCTTCCTGGCCAGTGAAAGCTGTCAGTTGCGCTCTGAACTCTATACGGCCAACGAGTTTGTTCATGCAGTTCCAAAGGTGCTCGGAGAGCGGTCCGTTGTCATCCTTTGCTCTCATAGCGGGGATACTCCAGAGGCAGTTGAAGCGGCGAAAGTGGCAAAGGCAGCCGGCTCGCTCACCGTCACATTGACCCATAATAAGTCATCAGAGATTGCTAATTATACGGATCACAATATCGTATACGAGTGGGGGGATGAATCCAGTGTTCAAAATAATCCGATGGCCATTACGCTGGCACTTTGTCTTGAAATAGTACAACAGACGGAAGGTTATGCCAATTACAACGAATTCCAGGAGGCGCTTCTAAAGATAGACGGGGTTGTTAGAACAGCACGTAGCAAAGTAGGCGATCGCGCAAAGACATTTGCAGAGACTTATCAGCATGAGAAATTGTTCTATATTTTGTCGAGCGGAGCGAGCTACGGACACGCTTATGGTTTTGCCATCTGTTCCCTGATGGAAATGCAAAGGTTGCACGCGAGCTCAATTCACTCCGGTGAATTTTTTCATGGTCCTTTCGAAGTTACAGACAAAAAGACCAATTTCATTGTGTTGGTAAATGAAGGCCGAACACGGCCGCTGGATCAGAGGGTGATCACTTTCTTAAATACTTATGCCAGGAATTATGTAGTAATAGACGCCAAAGAGCTGGGTATTGGCGTAATTCACGCATCCATTGTAGAATTTTTCAATCCGGTCCTGTTCTACAGTGTGCTGTGTGATTACCGGGAAGCATTGGCAAAAATTCGAAATCATCCGCTTGAAACACGCCGTTATATGGGCAAAGTCGAATATTAATTTGGAAGATGAAGGATGGCTCAATGAAAGTAATAGGTATCGGAGACAATGTCGTTGACAACTACATTCACATTAGGACGATGTTTCCTGGTGGTAATGCACTTAACTTTTCGGTATATGCGTCCATGTTGGGCTGCGATTCTGCCTATCTGGGCGTTTTTGGAAGCGATGACAGCGCCAGGCATGTGCAAAAAACCCTCGCCGATATAGGGGTAGATACTTCTCATTGCCTTTGTGTTGACGGACCTAATGGACAGGCAATTTTGACAATCGAAGATGGCGAGAGAATTTTTAATTCATCGAACGAAGGTGGAATCAGCAAATCCGTTCCAATGGAATTCATTTTTGACGATCTCGATTATTTGCAATCCTTTTCAATAGTGCATACCGGTGCGTACAGCTATTTGGACCGCTATCTAAGCAAAATGAAACAACTGAATCCTCTGATCAGCTACGACTTTTCGGATGACTTCGACAGGGAACATGCATTATCCCTTTGCCGGTATATCGACTTCGGGTTTTTTTCCTGTAGTGAATGGTCTGAAGAAGCAGTTATGGAACTCCTTGAGGAAGCGGTAAATCGGGGCTGCACCATGACGGTGGCCACGCGGGGTCCCAGGGAAGTAATTTTGTTCGATGGAAGATCATGGTTTAGACAAGCTCCTCTGGCAGTAAAACCAAAAGACACGCTCGGAGCAGGAGATGCCTTCATTAGCGGATTCCTGATTTCCTATTGCAAAGAAAAAACCAATGCCAGTGTTCCTCCGGACTCGTTGATTGAAAAGGCCCTCGGGGAAGCTGTTGTATTCGCTGCAGAGATTTGCCAGTTGCAGGGTGCTTTTGGACACGGGCTCCCGTATTAAACAGGTCATTCACAAAAAATCAGATGGCTCAGCGAGCGTAACAGTAAAGAATTTAATCAACTATATTTGAAAAAACTATAATACTAATTGTAATGAAATTAAATATCCTTTCCATATTTCTCCTGTGTTCAATTTCTATTTCAGCACAAGAAAAGAAAGAGACTACAAACCCGGTACCGGAAGCAAAGTCATTTGTCACCAATCATCAAATAACTAACGGAGGTAAAATAATCAGATATAAGGCTGTTGCATCAGAAACATATTTAAAAAATGAATCTGACGAGTTAGAAGCTTCATTATGGTCTGTGGCTTATATTCAGGAAGGGGTAAGCGATCTGACCAAACGACCAGTTACTTTTGTTTTTAACGGGGGTCCCGGATCAGCTTCGGTGTGGTTACATATGGGAATGTTTGGTCCCAGATTGGTAAAAGTTAACTCAGATGCTAAAGAAGATGATGGAGCCGCACCCTATAATTTAGTGGATAATAAAAATGGATTATTTGATTTGACGGACCTTGTTTTTATAGATCCGGTTGGTACCGGTTACAGCCGTGTCATTGGTAAGGGTAAAGTCAAAGACTATTGGGGTTTAAATGAAGATGCGAATTCTATCGCCAAATTTATAAGACAATGGGTAACAAAAAATAATCGCTGGTTTTCACCAAAATTTATTGCCGGTGAAAGTTTTGGGACGGTAAGAGCGGCTGCTGTAGCCAATGCACTGGAAGAAGGGGGTCAGAACATGTCATTAAATGGTTTAATCCTTATTTCTCAAGCCCTGGATTATGCGGGCTCAACATCAGTCCACGACAATATAACTTCTTACCTGACGTACCTCCCCAGTATGGCTGCAACTGCCTGGTACCATAAAAAAGCCGGACAAGGAAAATCGCTTGAATCATTCATAGAGGAATGCAGAATCTACACTTATAATTCTTATGCCCCGGCGCTATACAAAGGGTCATTACTCAGTGAAACCGAACAAAACGAGGTTGCTGAAAAACTAAGTTATTTTACCAGTCTTGACAAAGCTTATATACTAAAGTCTAATCTCAGAATATTAATGCGCCGATTTCAAAAAGAATTACTTGCAGATCAAGGATTGGCCATTGGCCAATTAGATGGTCGTTTTATGGGTGATGAAGTTGATGACTTATCTGATGGTCCACATTTGGGAGACCCATCAAGTTACCAGATAAGTGGGGCTTATACCGCTGCATTAAATCATTATATGTCCTCAGATCTAAACGTAAAAATGGATCGTCCTTATATTACTTCAAATGATAAAATTTACAAAAATTGGAATTGGAGACCTATTCCGGAAGGGAAACAATGGGAGCCTTCCTTTGTTAATGTTACTCGAAAATTGGCCGAGACGATGAGCCGGAATACGGAAATGAAAGTTATGGTTGCGAGTGGCTATTTTGATTTGATTTGTCCATTTTTTGATGCTGAGTATACGTATTCCCGCAATGGAATAGACAGAGAAAAAATAGAAATGACGTATTATGAGGGCGGCCATATGATGTACACACACGAACCTGATTTCTTAAAATTGTCGAATGACATTCGGGAATTTTTATCTAATTAAAAGATGGTGTTTCCAATTTCACTGCTGCCCTCGTACAAAACCTCTGGCAATAATCTCCTCAACTATGGCAAATACTCTTAAAGTGAATATCAAAATAAAACACAAAAGAAATGAAGTTTAAAACATTACTATTTATTGCAATAGCCACTATTTTAATGCCTCTAAAAGGTAATGCTACACCATTGCATCATTCTAAATCAGCAAACTTCAATATAGAAAAAGACCTGCTTTTAGTTCAGTACGATTGCAAAACCGATGTGGATGACCTTCATTCCGTAGCTGCCTTTATTACGCTTATGTCTGATCCTGATTTTAAAAAAGTTAATTATCATGCAGTTGCCGGTACCTATGGCATTCAGGAAGGGCTATATGTACCGCCTAATGATTTATTCAGGCTTGCGTTTGGTGACAACTGGACCGACGCACATAAAAATTTTAAAAACGCCGTAGAACGGGTTAAAGTAATAGCTAAGACAACCCTCACAAACCAAGGCGATATTTGGATTGCAGATGCAGGCCAATCCGATTTTACCGCTGAACTTGTAAAAGCGCTTCAGGCAGATCTGCCTGAAATAAATATTACACAGCGTATTCATGTGGTTCAGCACAGCGATTGGAATGAAGAAGTTACCTCACCTGGCAGCCTCGATTTTGTCAAGAAAAATACTGATTATAACAAGATCCCTGATGGAAATGTAGTTGGAAATGGAACCCCGGGATTTCGTTCGCCGGATTATACGAATTGGAAAGATAAAATTACTGACCCAAAGCTGGTTAAAATATGGCAGCTTGCTATTGATATAGGAAATAAATACAATGGAAAAGAGGGGCGTTACAGGAACGAGGCAATTTCGTCAGGTGGATTAGATTTCTCAGACCTTTCTGAAGTGTGCTGGATTTTGGGATTACAGGATATAAAAGATACAGAACATTTTTTTAATCTTTATTCCAACTAAGTCCACTTGTCAATTGGGGACTTTATTTAGGAAATGAAAGACTTATTTTATAGGTTTATAGGACCTTCCCCGATTATTTTATTAGTACTGATCTAAAAAAATTGAAAAATGAATATTTTATGTTTTAATACAATTAAAGAGAACAAGATTCGCATCTTAATGGTTATCACTTTGGTCATATATATGTTGCCGGTTAACGCACAGGATCAACCTACAAATACCAAGAATTGGGAATATAATATAACCCCGTATCTATTATTCCCAAACATGAAAGGCAATGTTGCAATAAGAGGAATTCCAGTTGATGTAAATGCAAGTACTGGTGATATATTTGGCAATCTAGATTTTGGCGCTATGCTGTATTTTGAGGCTTCAAGTCCAAAATGGGCTTTGGTTTTCGATTTGCTATATATGGATCTTAGTAAAGATGGACAAACTCCCTTGGCCAGTCGCAATGCTTCCGTTGGTGCAGATCAACTTATGACATCGATAACAGGAAGATACAGGATTACCGAATGGTTAGATGTTGGTATTGGTGGTAGGCTTAATTCCATTGGATCATCCGTAAAAATTGCCGCAGGGGATTATATACTTCCAGGTACTGACTTTTCTATGACCGAGACATGGTTTGACCCAATAATAGTAGCCAGAGCTATTACCAAATTCAATGATAGTAAATGGCGCCTTGGCTTATCTGCAGATATTGGAGGCTTCGGTATTGGATCGGAGTTCGCATGGCAAATTCAACCATTTGCGGGCTACCAGTTTACAAAACTGTTTCAATTAGGTGTTACCTATCGCTGGTTAGGAATGAAATATGAGACAGGTAGCGGAACCGATCGTTTCTTATATGATGTTACTACTTCTGGCCCTGAATTAAAGCTTTCATTCAATTTCTAGCTAAAATGTGAATCCAAAACAATAGCTCACGCTGACCATAATATTGGATGATAAATGGCATGGCTTGAGTAACAATTTGAGAACAAAAACAGATGAAATCGAGGATGAGCAGAAGATTGCTTAGATAAGGACTTAACAACCACTAAATATTAGGATTTGACATATCATATCTCCGAACTGATTTAAAAACTCCATACGAAAAAAGGATGGAATTACCATTTGAATGGATACGTTATCGGTGGCGATGAAACAAAAATCTATTCTTAAGAAACAAACAAATACTACCGCCAACAATCTGTATAGCCCTAGCTGGTTGTCATACCCAAAAAAATACTATCTTGAAATCATAATTATTTTTCATACAACTCCTAAGTCCGTGGATACCAGATAAGGTCATACAAACCGATGGCAGAAATAAAACAAAAAAATTATGACAACAGAAGAAATTCTAAAGGAGCTTCAAGAATACGGAGATGAACAAACCAAGACCACTCTAATGAGACACGGAGCAAAAGAACCAATTTTTGGAGTTAAGGTTCAGGACTTAAAGAAAATCCTGAAAAAAACAAAGAAGAATCACGAATTGTCTTTAGAACTTTATGCTACAGGAAATTCAGATGCCATGTATCTGGCTGGTTTAATGGCTGATGAACAGCAAATTACAAAGGAACAACTGGAAGATTGGGTAGATAAGGCATACTGGTATTATTTGAGCGAATATACAGTACCATGGGTTGCCGCTGAAACAGAATATGGATTTGAGCTTGGCAGAAAATGGATCAAGTCAGAAAAAGAGACAGTTGCTTCTGCAGGTTGGGGAACATTGGCTTATTATGCCGCAGTAAATGAAGATGAAAAGCTGGATACCAAGGCCTATATCAAATTACTTGATACAGTTAAAAAGGAAATTCACAATGCTCAAAACAGGGTTCGATATACTATGAATGGCTTTGTAATAGCGGTAGGGACCTATGTAGAAGCCTTAACCGAAAAGTCAAAGGAAGTAGCAAAGGAGATAGGTAAAGTTAATGTGGATGTGGGAGGAACCGCATGTAAAGTTCCAATTGCAAATGAATATATTAATAAAGCTATAGTGAAGGGTCGGATTGGTAAAAAGCGTAAAACAGCAAGATGTTGAAAATGCATAGTACTGCCAACAAGAGCTAAAATACATTAAACCGCTTTTTAGCTAAACTGTTAGTGCATTAGAACTAATATCCTATGAAGGGAGAATATTATAAAACAAAAGAGTCTGTTGAGGAGTATATCAGGCTAGCCAAAGATGTTAATGGCAGTCAATTGATTGAAAAACTTGAAAGAGTTTTACCCGCCAATTCAGTTTTGCTTGAATTAGGTTCAGGTCCGGGAACTGATTGGCAAATTTTGAATGAATCGTATAATGTTATAGGATCAGATAATTCCACTGAATTTTTAAATCATCTAAATGCTGTGAACCCAAATGGAGTGTTCCTTGAGTTGGATGCAACTACTTTAAAAACCAACAAAAAATTTGATGGAATTTATTCCAATAAAGTAATGCATCATCTAAAAGACAATGAACTAATTGATTCTATCAAAAGACAATATGAAATTCTAAATTCTAATGGGATTATTTGTCATTCCTTTTGGAAAGGAAAAGGTTCTGAAATTTTCAAAGGCCTTTTTGTTAACTATCATAGCGGTGTTAGTCTAAAGAGAATTTTTAAAGAATATTTTAAAATAATTTCAATCGAAAGTTATAAAGAGTTCGAGGATGATGATTCCCTTTTGCTAATTGGTAAGAAAAAATAACGCACTACAACACTTTGTATCGTGTATAGCTTCACTTCGGTATAGCTGCGACACATACCCTTAGGATCGTTGATAATTAAAAAAACTCAAAAACTATGTGGAAAGAGAGATTAAAAATATATGATGAATTAGTTGCTAAGTGTGAACGGTTTGATAGAAAGGGCAAAACTATGCCCTACACATCCGCAAATGGTTATATGTTTTCATTATACAACAAAGCTGGCGAAATAGGAATAAGGTTTTCTAAAGAAGTGCAAAAAAAGTATATGGATGAATATAATACAACCATTTATAAATCCTATAATTCTGTAATGCACGGTTACATTTTAGTAACGGAGGAAATGCTTAAGGACCTTAACAATGTTGCTAAGCTATTGGATGAAAGCTATGATTATGTAATGAGCCTTGAACCAAAATAAATACTACCGCCCTCAATGGCTAAATTTCGATTTCCTTCAATAAGCTAATGTCCCGTGAGGAAGTCCCTGATTGAATTATATATCTGCCTTTTTCCAGGGCCCAACCAGATTTATCTTCATCCCAATAGCGCAAATCTGAAATAGGAATACTAATTGCCAGGTCTGCTACTTCACCGGGTTCCAGATTTTGGGTTTTAGCAAAAGCTTTCAATTCCTGAACCGGACGATCAATAGTTGAGTTGGGCTTTGAAACATAGATCTGTATTACTTCCTTTCCCATTTGATCCCCTATATTCTTCACTGTAAAATGCACATTGATACTGTCATTTTCAACAGCTACGGCCAAATTACTTAATTCAAATTCTGTATAGGAAAGTCCAAATCCGAATGGGTAGGAAACCTCGGAGTTTACTTTATCAAAGTGCCGGTACCCAACGTAAATACCCTCTTCATAAAGGGTGTAATCTTTATTGCGGACCTTTTCTTCTTCGGGTACTTCACTACTGAAGATCATATCACTAGGGCTAAAGGGTTCTCCATCCAAAGGGAAGTTGGCATTGGAATCATGATCGTTAAGATTTATTGGAAAAGTCATTGGTAGTTTCCCACTAGGATTAATCTTTCCACTTAAGATATCCGCCACTGAGTTTCCGCCTTCCTGGCCACCCTGCCAGGCAAGCAAAATAGCATCGGGTTGTTCTTTCCAGGAATTGGTTTCTATCACTCCTCCGATATTCAGTACCACTATTACTTTTTTACCTGCTTCTTGAAAAACCTGAGAGGTACTGGCTATCATGTCTTGCTCCTGTTGAGATAAGAGGAAGTCATCCTTTTCCACCCGGTCCCCTCCTTCACCGCTGTTCCTGCCTATGGTAATAATAGCAATGTCTGCACTGACAGCTGTTTGGCTAATTTGCTCCATGGAAAGTTGCATTTCTGGTGGATCATAGGGTTCAAACATGGCGTTCATGCCTTCAGGTTTGATAAATGCCTCCTTATTGGCATCCTTATGTGCTTCAAATGCTTTCCTGGCTATTTCATTTATTTCATAACCCACATTTTTTAAACCCTCTTCCAAAGAAACAGTATAAGACTCGTTAACGTCGCCAGAGCCTGTACCTCCTGCTATGAAATCATAAGATGTTACACCAAGTAGCGCAACATTTTTGGTATTTTGGATGGGAAGTGTATTCTCATTTTTAAGCAATACCATTCCTTCTGAAGCCGACTTGCGTGTAATTTTTGCATGCGCCTCCAGGTCAGGGTTGTTTCCAAATTCATATTGCTGCATCTTCTTGG
>Ga0265303_10000853_pt1 | contig 18003 bp, 21 predicted proteins | sample Helome_2_FD_192494 | JGI IMG/M metagenome (GOLD analysis project Ga0265303, IMG submission 192494) | Marine sediment microbial communities from subtidal zone of North Sea - Hel_20160317 (Illumina Assembly) | ecosystem: Environmental > Aquatic > Marine > Subtidal zone > Sediment ... | reverse complement strand
GCGGCTTCAGGCTCGATCTGGCGGTCGCGAGCAGGGCGTACAGCAAGGGAAGCATCGGGGTCGGCTAGCTCGATCCCGAGCGGGGAAACGTCAGCGATTGTGCGGTCGATGGGGTTCTGAGGAGGCATACCCCCTGAGCAGCCCATCAATCTGGACCGACCAGCGATGGGCGTCGCCGGGCCATCGAGCGGTAACAAGATTGCCGTCCCGCACGACGAAGCCATGCTGCAGGCTGTCCATGCTGTCGCGCTTCGTGCCGCCGGGGCCAGGATCAAAATCCTTGTCGGATGCGAGAGCGGCGCGCACTTCGTCCTCGGTCGTGATCTCAGGGTAGGTGCGGTAGTAGTCGCCCATCCACAGCCGGGTGAGGTTGTGGCCCGTCATTTCCAGCCGATTGATGAGAGACGTCACGCTGCGGCCATGGATCACGGAACGGCCATCCGCGCCTTTGGCCCGCGCCAGAATCAGCACTCCGTGACAGATCGCGCCGACAGGCTTGTCGGCTGTCACGAAGTCTGCCGCGATCTGTTGAAGGGCCTCGGATTCGAGATAGGGCTTCACGCGTTTGTCGTGCCCTCCCGGCAGGACAAGCGCCTCGAAAGCACCCCTGGCCGCTTCGTCATAGGAGATGGGATTCTGAAACGCATCGCTCGCAATCATCTCAGCGTAGGCCGCGCGGCCATTGGCATCGGCCCGCAGGGCGTACTTGAGGAGGCCCAGACCCTCGCCTGTCACCATGATCGGATCGGCGCTCGAGGGCTTGCTGTCTGGCGTTGCGAAGATGATCTCGTGTCCGCGCGCGGAGAGGACCTTCCAAGGAACGGCAGCTTCGGTCGGATCAAATCCCTGCGCGGGCAGCGGAATCAAAACTTCACTCATCCCATGTCTCTTATCGCATATTGTACACCGCGGCGCGAGACCGCCTCAGCCGCCACATCGATGAGGCCGGCCGCCACGAGTACGTCGTGAAAGCTTGTTCCGACTCCTTTCATCGGACCGAGGTCGAAGACGATGTCGGGGCGCAGTTGGACATTCGTTTCGATGTCGCTGGCGTGCGCGACGCCCGTCACGATGGCCGCCACCAGCAGCGCTCCATTGATGAGATTCACGCGGCTCACGTCAGTCGTCCGGACGGTTCTCTGGGATATCCGACAGCGCTTCTCTCCTCGTCCAATGCCCGCTAGTGTTGACGTCATGGACCTCTTCGACCCTGTCCTATTCGAGCAGCTCGTAGCGTTACGGCGCGACATTCACCGCCATCCCGAACTGAGCTGGAACGAGACGCGCACTGCGTTGCGCATCTGCGAGTTTCTGGAGCAACACGGAATCGCCAATCAGAAAGACGTGGCAGGGACAGGCGTGGTAGCCAACATTCCTGCGGCCACCGGCGCGCCCATCATTGCCCTGCGCGCCGACACCGACGCGCTACCCATCCACGAAGAGACGGGGTTGCCCTTTGCCTCCGAGGTTGATGGGGTGATGCACGCGTGCGGTCACGACGGTCATACCAGCATGCTGCTGGGAGCAGCGGTTCTTCTAGCGCGAGGACCGGACCTGCCCGCTCCGGTGCGCCTGATCTTCCAGCCGGCAGAAGAACTGGGTCGGGGGGCGCCTGCGATGATCGACGCAGGCGTTCTGGACGGCGTCGGAATGATTTTCGGCGGGCATCTGGACCGGCACTATCCCACTGGGACCGTAATCGTGACCGACGGGCCGGTGAACGCCGCATCCGATCGCTTTTCGATCGAGATTCGTGGATCCGGAGGACACGCGGCGCGTCCGCACGAGACAGTCGATGCGGTTGTGGTCGGCTCGCTCCTGGTGATCGCCATTTAAACCATCGTCTCGCGCGAAGTGAATCCGGCCCATCCTTCGGTGATTTCGGTAGGCCGTTTTGATGCCGGGACCGCCGGCAACGTCATTGCAGGGCGGGCTCGTCTACTGGGCACGATCCGGACACAAGATCGGGAAGTGAGAGAGCATCTGCATCGCTCCCTGCACCGAATTGCCGAGTCCGTCGGGCAGCTCCACGGGGCCAACATCAAGATAGAGGTCACGTGGGGCATGCCAGTCTTGATGAACACACCCGAGATGACAGCCCTTGCCCGACAGGCTGCTTTGCAAATCGTCGACGAGGAGAGCGTTCGCGCCCTCGACACGGCTAACATGGGAGGCGAGGACTTCTCTTGGTACCTCGAGCACGTGCCTGGGTGCTACGTGCGTTTCGGTGCGCGCGGCACGGAGATGGAGGGATACCCGAGTCACTCGAGCCGCTTCGACTTCGACGAAGACGCGCTCGCCGTAGGCGCCGCGTACTACTGCGCCATCGCAAGGGAAGCCGGAAACCTCATGCGCGACCGGCGAATGTCTTCCTCCGTCTCTGGAACTCAATCGTGAGCCCTTCTCGGCGAAATCGAAAGGGCACGTCTCGTTGGGTTCCCCAAATCGGTGCCCCCAAGAGCGGTCAGTGCATTTTGGTGTATCCTCACAGGCCTCCCACCCCATGAGCAGAGAGGCTAGCCATGAAACACGACGCACCGAAACTCGATAGCCGCTATCAGAACTTCATCGGCGGACAGTGGACAGAACCGCGAAGCGGTAACTACTTCGAAAATCCCAGTCCGGTCAACGGCCAGACGTTCTGTGAGGTGCCTCGCTCCGGAGCCGATGACATCGAGCTCGCGCTCGATGCTGCGCACAAAGCTGCACCTGCATGGGGACGCGCTGCGCCGGCCGAGAGAGCCAACATCCTCAACAAGATCGCCGACCGCATCGAGGAAAATCTCGAGAACCTTGCGGTCATCGAAACCTGGGATAACGGAAAACCGGTCCGCGAGACCTTGGCGGCTGACCTTCCGTTGGCCGTTGACCATTTTCGCTACTTTGCCGGGTGCATTCGAGCCCAGGAGGGCTCCGTCGCGGAGCTCGACAACGACACGGTGGCCTATCACTTCCCCGAGCCCCTTGGCGTAGTGGGTCAGATCATCCCCTGGAACTTCCCCATTCTGATGGCGGCTTGGAAGGTCGCGCCCGCCCTCGCGGCGGGTAACGCAGTCGTTCTGAAGCCAGCGGAGCAAACGCCCGTAGGCATCCTCGAGCTGATGAAGCTCGTCGGAGACCTTCTACCCGCGGGCGTCCTCAACGTCGTCAACGGGTTCGGGGTCGAAGCCGGTAAGCCGCTAGCCTCGAACCCACGGGTTTCCAAGGTGGCGTTCACCGGGGAGACCACGACCGGGCGATTGATCATGCAATATGCCTCGGAGAACCTCGTGCCGGTGAGCCTCGAGCTAGGCGGCAAATCCCCGAACGTCTTCTTCAAGGACGTACTGGATAAGGACGATGATTTCCGCCAGAAGGTGATGGAGGGCTTTGCGATGTTCGCCCTCAACCAGGGCGAGGTGTGCACCTGTCCCTCCCGTGCGCTGGTCGCCAAGGAGATCTACGGGACCTTCCTCGAGGAGGCTGTCGAGCGCGTAAACAAGATCAAGGCGGGCAACCCGCTCGATACCGAGACGATGATTGGAGCCCAAGCCTCGACCGACCAGCTCGATAAAATCATGGCCTACATCGACATCGGCAAACAGGAAGGCGCCGAGGTCCTGACGGGCGGCAAGCGCGCCGAGATCGGCGGCGAAGCGGAGGGAGGCTACTACGTCGAGCCCACCATCTTGGCCGGTCACAACAAGATGCGCGTGTTCCAGGAGGAGATCTTCGGGCCGGTCGTGTCGGTGACTTCCTTCGAAAGTTTCGAAGATGCGATCGAGATTGCGAACGACACGCTCTATGGATTGGGAGCTGGGGTCTGGTCTCGCGACACCAACACCGCCTATCGAGCCGGTCGCGCCATTCAGGCGGGCCGAGTGTGGACGAACTGCTATCACCTCTATCCTGCCCACGCCGCGTTCGGAGGCTACAAGCAGTCGGGCATTGGCCGCGAGAACCACAAGATGATGCTCTCGCAGTATCAGCAGACCAAGAACTTGCTGGTGAGCTACGACCCGAACCCGATGGGCTTCTTCTAGTTTTTCGCAGGAGTCACCGTGACAATCGAGCGCGTCAAAGTCACCGAGGCCGCCGTGGAGCTGATTCGAAAGCTCCGCGCGGCCCACGGGCCTCTTTTGTTTCATCAGTCGGGTGGCTGCTGCGATGGAAGCTCTCCCATGTGTTTCCCCGCGGGCGAGTTCCGGATCGGGCAGAACGACGTGCGACTCGGTGAGGTCGAAGGCACCCCGGTTTACATCGGGGGCAAACAGTTCGAGCTGTGGAAGCATACCCAGCTCGTCATCGATGCAGTCCCAGGGCGCGGCGCGGGCTTTTCCCTCGAAGCGCCCGAGGGCTACCGATTTCTCACTCGCTCCCGCGTCTTCACCGACGAAGAAGCAGCCGAGCTCGTGGTTGCAGATCCCGCAACTCGCGGCCCTTGAAGTGCGTGCTTTGATTGGCGGCGGAAGTCCTGTTTGCAGGTGAACGCTAGCCGGCGGCAATCATTGCGCTTGTTTGGTGGAGGCGGTGGGAATCGAATAGCCGGGAGTACACCCGATTCCGACGATTCTCGAACGGTTTCGCGGACAGGTATCCCCCAAGACACCGTCAAACAACATGAACAAACCGCGTTGCCGGACATTCTTATGACAATGTCACAAATCCCAGACGTGAATCGGGAGCTCGCGGAGGTCGGCGCGATGTTCGCCCTGGTTGATGCGCTCCGGCGAAATCGCGAGCGATAGCGCCCGACATTGTATGCCTTGCCCCGCGGAAGCGCCGCGCTGGGATCCTCCACGATCAGGAACGAGCCGCACCACGGCGCCGTCTCGCTGGACGAAGCCGGATGGCTGCAACGCGGGATTCGTCGGGCTGACCGTCAGCACGCCACCCGCGTTGGCGAACAACGTGTCCACGGGAGGCGGATTGTCGTACGCCGAGAGGCCAAGCCGCGCGAGGTCCGAGCTCAGCACCAAGCCCTGTGCACGCCCCGCCGATCGACGCGGAACCGTGCGGCATTTGCACCCTACCTCGCGGCGGCTTGAGTCTCGACGACGCGAACCAAGTCGAGCGCGTTGAAGGAGAAGTTCGCCCAGTGAAGACCTGGGCTTTCAGAACGCTCTTCACCGACCCAGGCATCTAACGTCTGCTGGTGCTCGACTTGGAGCTCGGCGGGAGTGAACGGAGCGATGCTGTCGTCCGCCACACCGATCCAAAGGAACACGGCGCACAACGCATTGAACGCCTCTGGATAGGAAACCCACTCGGTCGTTACGGGTGCGTCGTTGAGGGCCTGGGGCGCCCAAACGCTGCTCCTGGAGAACGCGGCTCCAGCCAACGCGGCACGTTGGTTGTCGAAGGACGCGGGATTCACGCAAGCTCGCGTGTAGCCAGTTGGTAACTGCTTGGAAGCTGCTGCGACCTCTGCGCTCGCGCCGACGAAAGGAAGGCTGTCGAAGGCGATGACGCATCCGGTGTCATTCGCGCTGGAGCAGAGCGGAATCGTTTCGAAGTTGCCGCCGACGAGCTCTCCGTCCGGTACGTACACCCGCTCGCCCGGACCAATGAGCAACGCGGAGATCAGCTGGCCCCTCAGAGCTGCATCGCCATCGATCTCATCTTCCATCAAGCGCGCGAGGACGTGCGCGCCTTGGGAGTGGCCAATGAGGACGATGTCGCGGCCCTGGTTGTGGTCGCGCATGTAGTGGTCAAAGGCATCGGCGATGTCGCCGTAGGCCATTTCGAAGTAGGGCGTGTCCTCCCATGGGTCGTCGTCGTAGTAGGTGCCGAGCGTCATCTGCCGGTAGAGCGGCGCGTACATCCGACACGTTCCACGTAGGCGCACTCCGTTTCGATAGAGCGCCTCGAGGACGGCCTCGTCGGTGGCCGAAGGCTCGAGCGTGTTTCCCGGCTCCATCGACATATCGACCGTCTCATAGACGACGAAACAATCGAACGGCGCGTCGGGGTTCACGGTGGGTCCGTCGGCAACAGCCGAGCTGCCATCTGCGTGGATCTCGGTGATCGATAGATCCGCGAGCGCACATTGGTCCTCGGCGATCCCAGGACGACAAAGCCACATCGCCTCGTCGGCGTACCGGCCCCCGCCCCCTCCGGTCCCGTCGCTGGTGCCACCGCAACCCATGAAGATGGCGGTTGCAGAGGCAAATAGAGGCACGAGCGAGTAGCGCATCACCAGTCCCTTACACAGTCCAAAGAAGGAACGAATGGCAACCTCCGGGGTTTGAACAAACATCATTCGAAAGTCACCGTTCTGACCGCGCTGGCCTTCGCCTCGTCGATGTCGAAGACGAGGTCGATCGGTTCGTTGTCGAGCCACTTGAACAGCAAGTCGTCGTAGTTCGGCGAGTCGACGTGGCTCGATTGGCCGCCCGGCAGCTGAACGGTACAACGCGGGCCGCTGGGGAGAGCTTCACAAACGAATCGGTTGGACGCGCCCAAGGTCTGAAAGAAGCCGTCGCCATCGAGACCAGGGTCGGTCGGGCTGACAGTCCAGAGCCCACCGGCGTTGGTGAAGGGCGTCTCGCCCGGAGGCGGATTGTCGTGGCTCGTGACACCGAAGGTGGCGAGGTCCGAGGTGAGCACCAGCCGTTGCGCACGCCCCCACGCCCATTTCGTCTCGTCGTCTCCCAGGCCGAGATCGTCGATAAGCAGCGCCGCGGCGTCGTCGAAGCACTGCTCGATGGTCTGGTACTTCGTTTCAGTCTCGGGGGTATCGGGATCGTCCCAATACGCGTCACCGAGGTTGAGTCGCGTCGGATCGATGACCGAGAAGTAGTACGCATAGCTCTTCACTCGGGCATAGTCTTTCCGTAGGCCCAGCGGTCGGCAGTTGTAGATCAAGGCGTGAATCGCGCTGCAACCCGACGCTTCGCGTAGCTCCTGTGGGTCGTCCGCGAGCGGAGAATCCACGTACTTTCCGTCGAGCCCGGTGGGGCAGGTGAACTCCCACGCTTTGAGCGCGTTCAACACCTTCTGTGCCCGTGCCGACAGGTTCGTCTCGTCGGATTCGGCGATCGCGATGAACCCCGGCGCCTCGCCCTTACCGACCCCGGACTGTACGTCTCCTTGCATTTGCCGGGAGGTCTCCGGGCTGTGTCCGGACCCTAGGTCGTCCATCATCTCGACGATCCGCGCGTGGCGAAAGCCCGGCACGACGTCGGTCTGCAGCGGCGGGTAGCCATCGTTCGTTGGGTCTCCATCGAAGAGCGACCCCGTGATGTCGTTGTTGGCCGTCGCGACGTAGCCTTGCTCGGGGTTCACGACCTGCGGGAGCTCTGCGTAGTCGAAGAACTCAGTCCATTCGTAACAGCGTTCCGGCGTCATGCAGCGGCCATCGAGCGGCACCCAAGGCGGCGCGTCGCCGGCCAGATTGGTCGCCCATGTCCGCTTCGGTGGACGGTTGTACGGGAAGTATCCGATGTTGCCCTCGACGTCTGCGACCACCCAACACTGCGGCATGGCGGTGCTGTTCTCCATGGCCACCTTGGCTTCTTCGACGCTCGTTGCGGCCTCGATCGCGCTGAATGCATTGATGTCGGTCGTCGCGTCTTGGGCAGTCCACCGGAGCGTGATCGCAACCTTGTTGTCGGGATCGATCTCACGCACCGGACCATGATGAGGCACGAAAAGGAGCTCGTGCTGCTCCTCCGTCCCATCATTGAAGGTCACGGTGAAGGGAACGCGTTCGAACGGAACCCCCCTGCCTTCGAACATGACACCCGTCGGGTTGCCGTCCCCGTCGGTGACCAGCTCTTCGATATACCAATCGGTGACATCCATGAACAGGGTGGTGCTCCCCCAGGCGATCGATTCGTTTTGACCGACGACCACGGAAGGAAGGCCCGCAAGGGTTGCGCCGGCGCTGTGGAGCTTCCCGCGACCGTGGGTCTTCGCGTCGAGATGAGCCAGATACCAGATGGCCGGCTGGCTCATGGCGAGGTGCGCGTCGTTCGCCATGATCGCGTGGCCGCTCTCGGTCCGCGAGGGTCCGATCACCCAGCTGTTGGAACCAGGGCTCGAGCTCACGGACCGGTTACCGAGGAGCGCGTTTCGAATCGCTTGGTTTGCTTTCATGCGGGCACTCAAGCGGCGCAGTGCAGATCCGGCATCCAAGCTGTCGCCGGCACTAGTGTCTCGCTTCGCCGCTACCACCGACTGTTTTGCCTCCGCAGCCGGCGGCGTCCAACCGGGCGGTAGAATCGACGACTCGACGCGTGGACGTCCCGTCCACAAGTCGTCGAACTTGGCGTCATCGCCGATCTCTTGTCGGGCGGTGCCGGCGGCTACCTCCTCCGCGAGTTGACGGGTGAGTTGGTCGAGCACCGGAAGCGCGGTCGCCGCGCTGTCCTCGATCGTCCAGTCGGGGATCTCCGAAGCGCTGTAGTCAAACGGGAAGCCCTCGAACTCGCGCGGGAAGACGGCGCCCTCTCGACCTGTGCGAACGTTGTCGATCCATTGGTTCACACCGGCGGTATACGCTTCGAAAAGCGCCCGGGTCTCGTCGGACAGGCCTTCTATGAACTGATCCTCGAATGGCCTTCCGTCTCGGGACGAAAACAAAGCACGGCTATCCGCGTCGAGCGCAGACGTTTCGAAGAGCTCCGCGAAGGCCTTGTCCATGATCTCCGTGAGTCGCCCGGTGGGTAGACGTCGTTTGAGCTCCATTTGCACGAATCGATCAGCCGCATGGAAGTAGCCGAGTACCATTGCGCAGTCTTCATCGAAGGCGCAGTCGGCGTGGAGGATGCCGTACTGATCGAAGTAAGCCGTCGCATTCGGTGGCCATTCGAGATCGGGCTCCTGTTGTTGGCTCTCACTGCACCCGAAGATCGGTGTCAGGCACAATGCAAAGACGCACGTCAATCCAAACAAGGAACGCATCACAACCTCCCCGGTTTTGGCGAACCCGTTAGACTCGCCCTGCCACGTCAACTAGGGTCGCCAGGGAATGCGTGGCAATACGTAATTCTTCACTTCCTTTGTCAGCGCATATCTTGCGCCAAGGACCACACCGTGATTTCTCTGCACTGAGGTCGGGAGCACGCGATCCATTGGGACGTCATCGCTCACGTTCTCGAGTGATTTCTAGACCTCGGTCGGCCGCGATTCTTGCCAATCTCCGTTGAACGTCCTTTCGTGCGAGTAGCGTGACGCAGACCGAGCCGAACCGTTGCCTCGCCGTCTCGACAAGCTGCTCGAGCGCCTCATCACTCGCATCGCCAAGGAGCTCGATCGAGCGAGCAGACTCTCGAAGTCGAATGCCCTTGGGGAGATTGTAAACGATGCTTCCTCGACTCGTCCGCGAACTGCTGGATGAGAGGGTCTGAACGTGTCGGCGATCTTGCAGAATCGCTATCCCCGGGAACGGTGGGCGATTCGCCGCGGCTGAGGTACACTATCAACGTGAGCTGGCCAGTCGAAAAGATTCTCGAAGAAGCGTTCAAGCTTGACCCGAAGGATCGAGCGCTTGTTGTCGCTGAGCTTTCTAGCTCGGAGGGAATCGCCACCCCTGAAGAAGTCGAGGCCGCTTGGCGTGAGGAAATCGCCCGCCGGGTCAAGAGCCTCGAAGATGGCACGGCCGTCCTGCACGAGTGGGACGAGGTCAACGAAGAAATCTCGTCCATCCTCAAAGGCGCATGAAGAAGATTCGAGTTCTTGCCGAGGCTCGGCAGGAGTTCGCCGACGCGCTCCGGTGGTATAGGGGCCAAGCTCCGGCATTCGCCGAGGCGTTGGCGCTGGAATATCGACAAATCGTACGGCACGCGCAAGAGTTTCCTGACGCGGGAGCCGTCGAGACTGCGCTGCAATCGATAACCGTGCGCCGTTATCTGCTTCACCAGTTCCCTTACAAAGTACTGACCGCTAATCTTGCCGACCAAATCGTCGTGATCGCATTCGCTCACACGAAACGAAAGCCCGGGTACTGGCTCGAGCGCATCCAGTAGAACGGCGCGTGGCGGCTGTGTTCGCTCGCTCGTCACGATATCCCAGCGCTGCACGTCCTCCTCGGACCCGCGCTGCCTTAGTGGGTGGACCGAAGCCAAGACATGTGGGCAGCGGTCAGTGGGTAGGCGATGGCCGTAGGCTTGACTTCACCCGATTAGCGGGACCATCTATGACATTTGTCATAAGAGGCCGAACGCCAACCGTTTGCAATCATTGCGCTTGTTTGGTGGAGGCGGTGGGAATCGAACCCGGAGCGCTGCGATACGCTAACCCTACGTGGACACTCGGTTTTCCCGCGTATCGCTATCAAACGCACAGAACCCCATCTCTTACTCGAGTACCCTGCAATACCCTGGAATCCCGCTGATTGCCCTGGGCTCTGGTCATTATTTGGTCACTGACTAGTCTGGCTCGGGCGAACGCGAGTGCGTTGGTGTTCCAACGCGGGAGAAGAGCTCCTCGTGGCTGATCCTAGGTGAGATCCAGGACCCCGCTTTCAGCGCATCGTGCTCGAGGCGTCCTCGGTCTACCGAAGCACGTTCCCGCACTTCCGGCTCGACTGTCCTTGGCTAGGTCGTCCTCTCACGCCGGTAACACGAGTTCGAATCTCGTTGGGGTCACCAAAAAAGCAAGGGATTCTGATTTCCGTTGGAGTCCCTTGGTGCGTTGTGGCAAATGTGTGTCACCCGCGTGCACGCTAGACCTCGCACCTGTTCAGGTTCGCAACACTTTCGGCGTCCTTTTCAATGGCCTGAACCGCGCATCATTGAAGGTCCCCTTCGGCAAACTTCAAGTGCGCCTGGCAAGCGAGCTTCGAGCCGATGAATGCTGCGTCGCCTGGTAAGAAACGCAGCCCTGACTGTGCACCCCACAGCCTCCGGTAAAGCCGGGCCGATTCACTTTTATGAAATTGAACGAAAGTACACGATGATTGAGAAAGCTGTAGAAGCATTTTCCTGCGTGCTTGCGAGGGGCGATGGATGGGGGAGCTTGAACGGCAACGTGCCTGTATCGCCAGAACTCGCATTCATCGTCAAGGGCCAGTTGGCTGCTTGGTACGCGATGGCTGCTCCACAAGAAGTTGCAGTGCCCTGGTTCGTAGAGTGGTTGAACTTTTGCGTTCCGTCTGGGCTTTGGGAATGTCAGGAAGGATACCGCTACTCAGTTGGGCAGCCAGGAGCGCCGGCGACGGACTGGGAGCCGGCGTGGGTGGTCGTTGGGGACTGCTCTGGAGATCCGGTGATCGTTGACACGAAGGAGGAGGATTGCCCTGTGCTGATGGCCGTGCACGGCAGAGGGACTTGGGCGCCAAGGGTCGTTGCGCCGTCGCTGGCGGAGTTTCTTCTTCTTCTCACTCGTTGGCTGGAAGTGTGGCTGCAGGCGGGTGGACAGATAAGAGGTGAGGACGGCGGACTGCTGCCGTCCGTTCTGGACGCAGCGTTGGGGCCGGTCGACGCGGCGTTGAGCAAGGAATGCCGTGAGAATTTCATGTGCTTTGTCGGCTAGCGAACAATCCCCTCGAGGCCGAGAGGCAATGGCGAGAGTGAGGAAGCAATGACGCCTGCGGAATTGGTGCGAGCACTCAAGGCAGAAATAGTGGACGGCAATATCGCCATCTATCGCGACTTGTATCGCAGTACAGACCGAGCGGATGTGGTCGATGCGCACTGGGCGAGGGTGTTGCGACTGTTCGATAGCCTGGAACACGAGCAGGAAACGCTCCTGCTCGAGATTGTTCAACAGACGATAGTTGACACCGTTTCTAATTTGTTGGGAGTGCTGGACGGATCGTCGCCGCTCCCTGGTGTGGATGAGGAGCTCTGGCTAGGGGTCGGATCCGACGCTTCCGGGAAGCTGAATGGCGAGCTTCAAGACACATTTCTCGAACTCGTTGAGCAAGAATCCGAACAACGGTGACAACCCCACCGTCAAAGATCTAGCCGACGGTGGGCGGGTGTGTTTTCGCGGGGAGGGCGCCCATGGGAGGTCGGCCAGGTGGTACAACGACAATCGCAGTCGGCGGGCGCCGGCCTACAACAACACAGAGGAATCGCCGAGCGCTTGCTCCGTTTTGGGAAACGTCGGTAGGATCTTTCGGAAGGAGGGTCGCTCGCCCGGATGACGCGGGTGCCGACATGCTCAGGGCCGGTCACCTCCAGTGCCTCACATGCTATACAGGCCACCGTTGGAACTCTCCATTACGCGATATCTCGACGCCGCGGGCCAGGAAGTAGGTGGCACTATCGCTCGCGAGGAATGGATTCGGTACATTCGGGACTCGCCACTACTCCAGCTCGACGCAGGAACCGTCGGGAAGCACCCGTTGACGGGCGACGAATTGGAGATCAACCCCCAAGCGGACATTGCTTGGTTGTCGGTTGGTCAAATGAGGCTGCCCATCCAGTTCAATGATGGTGAACTATGGCTCGGAGAAGTGGCAGACCAGACCGCTCTCCGTGCCCTCAAGGCCATCGCGTTCGATCTCCACGCTGTGCTATGGGATTCCTGCTCCCAATCCGTGATAGCCGATTGAGTTAAGCAAAGATCCAGCCGACGTTGGCAGGTGCATCCGCCCCCCGGGACTCGAAGAACAAACAGTCTCGGCCCATGAAGGCCGCTCCCGAGCACCGCGGCGTCAGGCGTCGGCGAATCGGCCGCACGCTCAGGTCTGCGCGTTGACGTTGCGCTCAAGTGCTACGGCGCCGGCCCGCATCACGCCCCGTGACGCACGCGCATCCACCAGGTGCCGACTGGGAAACACACCGAGCGCTTGCCCGAGGTCCATGCGGCCAGCGGGCGCCGGTATACAACAACACAGAGGAATCGCCGAGCACTTGCTCCGTTTGGGGAAAGGTCGGTAGGATCTTTTTTGTACCACAGCCCGCTGCACGGATTGATCGAGACTGGTCGCAGCTTTCGGAGGAATCCCGCAATGAAGAACGCGTTCAAGGGGTTCAGGCGTCGCTACTGGAAAGCGCGAGCCGCCGCACTCGAACCATAAATGGAAGGCCAGATGGAATACACTGAACTCGCAAACAAGCTCGATGCTGCAGGTTGCCGTACGTTCTGGTTCGGAGCTGCAAACAAAGAACAGATCCTTGGGCTCGAAACCCTGCTAGGCGTCTCGCTGCCTCAGCAGTTCGCGGATTTCCTCGGCGAACTTGGTGGAGGGGGCGTCGAGGGGGACGAGATCTCCGGGATAGATGGGGTCGCCGAGCGGGAAGGGTTTGGCACTGTCTGGGGCGATACGAAGCGGCTACGCGAAACGTTCGGACTCGCAGACCATCTGATTGTCCTACGGGTCGACGAAGAGGAGTACGCGTGGTGCCTCGACTGCGGGCAGGATAGCAGCGGGTCCGTGGTCGCCCTTTTTCTCGGCGTCGACGAGAAAGCAAGTGTAGTAGCTCCAGATTTTGATTCCTACTTTGTCGAGTACGTGGCGACACAGATTGACATCGAGCAGAAATCTTAACCTAACAACCCGACCCTCGAGAAAGACCCAACCGAGCTTGGCGTGTGCATCCGCGCCCCCGGGACTCGGACAACAAACTCGATTCGAGCCTCTCCGGCTGTTGAACTACAATCGACCCGATGGAACAAATGGCCGCCAACAAGCGTTGGCAGAACAAGGTTGCAGTCGTCACGGGTGCATCGAGCGGCATCGGCCGTGCTGTGGCGCTGGCACTCAGTGAGGCAGGTCTACGCGTCGCGTTGTCGGCGCGCCGCGGCGATCGGCTCGAGGAACTCGCACGGCGACTTCCCACAGAGGCGCTGGTGGTCCCAGCCGACTTGCGCAACGAGGCGGCCATCGACGAGATGTTCGAGGCGATTCGTGCGGCTTGGGGCGGCGTCGACGTGCTTGTCAACTCTGGCGGGCTTGGAAGGAACGCTCCGTTAGCGGAGGGGCCAGTGGAAGCGTGGCGCGAGATGTTGGAAGTGAATGTACTTGGCCTCAGCGTGTGCACACGACACGCGGTGGCTGACATGAGGTCGCGGGGCGACGACGGGCATGTGATCCATATTTCTTCGATGTCGGCACACCGCGTTCCGGCCGGAAGCGGTATGTACTCGGCGACGAAGTTCGCGGTTCGTGCGTTGACGGAGGGCCTTCGCCAAGAACTCCGCAAGATGGGGAGTGACATTCGCGTCACCGCTTTGAGCCCCGGCTACGTCGAGACCGAGTTTGCGGAGGTGTACCACGGCACTTCGGACGCGGCTGAAAAGACCTACGGAAAGTTCAAGGTGCTCCAGCCCGAAGATGTGGCTTCTACGGTGATACATGTACTCCATGCGCCGCCGCATGTGGCCATTCACGACGTGTTGATGCGTCCAACAAGGCAACCCACCTAAGCTCTCTTGGCCCATCGGGCTCATGCTGAGAGCCGAATTGCGCGGTTGTCCCTCCTCAGAACCTTACCCGTCGCGAGATGCTAGGCGCCATGCTCGCGAGGATGAGCAACCGGACGGAGCTCAGACGCTCACCTGCATTGCCGACGGCTCGAAATGCGCAACTCGAGCGCGGCATCCGCCTTAGCCCTACGCAGTACGCGCAGCCGAGCATCGACTGCCCTCGCCGAAGCTCATCATGCTGCCATCCGAAGCTTGTCCCACTCTTCAATGAAAGCGGAAAATTGGTTCCAACTTCGCATCGTTGGGGTCACCATCGGAAGTCAGTTCGCGAAGTCCGCGTTCGTGCCTGGGTACCTGTCGACGTAGTTGACCGATAAGGGCGACCCTCGGTTCAAGGAGGCTGTCCCAGAGAAGAAACCCGGCCGAAGCCGGGCTTTTTCTTTGCACGAGGCCTCCCTCTCAGCCTTGCGCGTGACCACTGTGCCGGATGCCCTTCTTGCGATCGGATTCCGTGAAGCCCTCCATCGTTTCTACGGCCTCTTCTCCGATTCGGTCCCGGTGCTGCGGTTTGTCGCAAAGGTAGGCGTGCATTTCCATGGCGAAGCCTGCGTCGAGGTCGTCCACGATGCGCTGCTTCCACGGCCGCCGCATCACCTGCACTGACATACGCCTCGTGGTCCGCTTCTTGGACAAGAGGCGTTTGGCAATCTCTTGCGCGCGGTCCATCAGCTTCGCCCGTGGGACAACCTCGTTGACGAGGCCGTACTGCAGAGCTTTCTGCGCGTCGATGGGCTCGCACATCCACATCGCGTAGGTCGCTCGCTTCACGCCCATGAGCTCGATAAAGGCGCTATGGATGCCGTCGCCGGGCACGAGGCCGAGGTCGAAGTGCGGGTCGATGAGAACGGTGTTGTCGGAGCAGATCGTGAGGTCGCACATCAGTGCCAGCTCCGTGTGAGCGCCAGCGCCGGGAATCACGCCAATCGTCGGGATCTCGATATCGTGGATCAGGCTGATCAGCATTTGACGCCCGTCGAAGTACATGTGCTCATAGCTGTAGTAAGGACGATCCTCTTCCTCTTTGGAGAAGCTCGAGTCGTCGATGTTGGCGATCCAGGTGTCGCCTTTGGTGGTGAGAATCATCACCTCGTGTTCGGGATCGGACCCGACTGTTCGAAACGCTTGCCAAATGGCGCGGTGGAGCTCGAAGTTCCACTGCACGTCGCCACCGAGCGTGTGCATGCGCAGGACGATGATCCCGTCGTTGCGCTCCATCTCGAAATGCTCTTTGAAGAGCTCCTTGTATTCCTCGAACTTCGGAGTCGGCACGTAGTTGGTGAGAGACATTTGAGTTCCTCCTTTTGATGGGTTCGCTCTGACCTTATCCACGGCCGGATGGCTTGAATATGTCCATTGATGAGCAGGTGATGGACAAAAAGTTACCACCTAGGGCATGATGGGCTCCATGATGGACCTCGATGAGCTACGGGCCTTCGTCGCAGTGGCCGAAACGGGGTCGATCGTGGCCGCGGCGCGGTCGCTCAAGTTCGCACGGGCCACGCTGCGGAGGCGTCTCGACGAGCTCGAGTCGCGCGCCGGCGTCCCCTTGATGTATCGGACAGCGCAGGGGGTGACCCCGACCGAGGCCGGCGCGGTGTTGGCGGCGCGCGGCCGGCGTATTCTGCAGGAAGCCAACGCGCTGCTGAGCTCCGTCAGGGAGGTCGGGGCCGAGCCGGTGGGCGAGCTTCGTTTCATGCTTCCCGTCGGGCTGCCACCAGAGAGTGTGACGCTGCTGTTCGCGGCGCTGCAGAAGAAGTACCCGCGTCTCTCACTGCGCGTTCACTACTCCGAAGACCCGCTGAGCGGGTTGCTCGAAGACGTCGATGTGGCCGTGCACTTCGGCAGCCGCAGTCCGCGGGGTCCTTGGATGTCGTACGAGCTACTGCAAGTGCACGAGCGGTTGCTTGCGAGTCCGGAGTACCTCCGACGGAACGGAGCTCCGGCAACACCGGACGAGTTGAACACGCACGACCTGTTGGCCTGGGACTGCCCCGACGGTGACCCCGCCCTCTGGCCCACCCAGCAGGGCACGACCCTGCGCGTCGCCCCGTACATGATCAGCCCAGACATCCACATGCTGCGGAGATGCGCCGCGGCCGGCATGGGGATCGCGTTCCTGCCGGATGCAGGGATTCTACAGTCGGATGGTCCTGCAGATGGACTCGTGCCTGTGCTGACTGAGGAGGTGGGGCGGGAACGACCTCTGCAGGTCGTCGTGCCCGCGGTCCTTTCGGAAATCCCGCGGATTCGTGCGGTGCTCACCGAGATCCAAGCGTTCTTGCGCCAAATGTAGATCGCTACATGCCCGTCCATCGCCCTCCGTGAACGCTCTGTGAGCGACAGGATTTGTCTCCGACTATCTCACGCCGCGAGCATCCGCAGCTCCTCCCAATCTGTGAGGAACTCCGCAATCTGGTTCCAACTTCGCGTCGTTGGGGTCACCCCCATCAGAGCCCGGCTTCCGCCTGGCTACTTTTGATGGCTCAGCTAAGCGTCCTAACGTCGACGATCCAGCCAATATCCAGGGCGTCGCTTTGCGTGCGCCACCGCGACGATTTCGACGGTTGCCGCGTCAACGCGGAAAAATACGACGTAGGGGAAGCGCTTGAGTAAGCGTTTTCGATACGGTCGATCGGGTCGCCAGACCGGACACGCTTCGGGATTCTCGAGAACGGATTGGAAAGCTCTATCGACGACGGCAACGAACTCGATGCCCAGGCCGCGACGCTTCTCGTCGTACCACATCGCTGCCGACTGAAGCTCGGCTTCCGCGTCGGGCAATACGCGAAGCGTTCGCTTCATCGCCCGAGTTGGCTCAGCACACGCGCACGGACTTCGCTCCACTCAGGGGCGGGTTCGCCGTTGTCACGAGCGGCTTCCACGCGACGATCGAGCTCCGCGAGCCATGCAGACTCCCAGTCGCCGTCCGGTGGCCCGTCTACGCTGGCAATGAGCTCAGACGCGAGCTCCAGCCGCTCGTCCTCGGGTAGGGCGCTGGCCGCTTTGAGAAGCTTCTTTGCCGCGTCGGTCATCGAAGAGATTGTAGCACGAGCCGAATCATGATGGGGTCTCGGCCGAGACAATGGAGAGTTTCGTATTTTCCAGCTTTGGCCCCGACAAGGTCGCGCCGCACGCCACCGGAGGCCGTCCCAATCCCTCAAGAACCCCAACATGGAGTTCCAACTTCGCATCGTTGGGGTCACCGAAAAAACAAGGGATTCTGATTCCGGTCGGAGTCCCTTGGTGCGTTGTGGCAAATATGTGTCACGCGCGTGCACTCTAGACCTCGCACCTGTTCAGGTTCGCGACACTTATGGCGTCCTTCTCAACCGCGCATTCGCTTGGTTGGAAACGCATCCCTGGTAGTGCACGTCCAGTGCCAGTGGCTCGGGAACCTTCTCGACGCTGTCGACGGTGAGTAAAAGGAGGGATGCCCGCGAAGCGTTGGAGCTCGCTTCGATGGGTGCTCCGCGCCGATAACTGCGCAGCCCAAAGCGTGGCGAAGGGGATGGAGGTGACGGCTTCTCGCGCCAGCCAGAAGACAACACCGACTTCCGGTTAGGTTCTGCCAGTGATGCTGGCACCCGCGATCAGAGGGAAATGATCTCAGATGATTATCGGTGGAAGCGGTGGGAATCGAAC